>Ga0196971_1000035_pt1 | contig 147460 bp, 117 predicted proteins | sample S1v_1013CmetaG_FD_148660 | JGI IMG/M metagenome (GOLD analysis project Ga0196971, IMG submission 148660) | Soil microbial communities from Anza Borrego desert, Southern California, United States - S1+v_10-13C | ecosystem: Environmental > Terrestrial > Soil > Desert | place: USA: California...
GCTTCCTTCAGATTCCTGATCACTCAGGACACCCTTGCTGTTCGACTATGGGATTCCCGTCATCGAGGCTCCCTTGGGACTTGTCTTTCAACTCACCCTTTAGTTTTACTACATGCCCGGCACACTGACTATGTAAGCCCTAGCGGGCTTGCAAAAAAATTGCATGAAGATTATGTTGGCATTTATTGGACAGCTTTATTTTCCTGCTGTACTTTGGTCAATTTTTGCTTCATCATAGCTGCCATTATTCCTATAAGCATCCCCAGACCTAGAGATTGCAAGTAAATATTAAGAAAAATTCTAAATGAATCAATTCCTAAAAGCATAATATCTTGTCCCACAGATTGAGCAATTACTGTGGACGCTATTACTATCATCAGTGCTGTGATCGAATGCAGTTTCTTAAATTTTTTAGATAAATAAATTCCTATTGAAGCAAAGAAGAGAAGAGTAATTAATAAAGAAATAATGTTCATAGTATTTACCTGATATATTATTTTTAACTACTAACGCTCCACTGATTTTTTATGTCAGTTCAAAAGTACAATAAAAATAAAAAAATCGCCAACAGTTACAATGAGTTAAGAATATAAAAAAAGCCTCCCAGGTTTTTAATTAACCCGGGAGGCTTCCCTCCATACAACAAATTTATAATTTATTCTTTTCGAATAATATATAACGCGGTTATATCATCACTCTGTTCTGCTGTTCCGGAGTGGGATTTAACGTCGTCTACAATTTCTTTAATAAACTGACCGGCGGAAAGTCCGGAGTGACTTTTAAGAAAATTAGTCATTCTTTCATCTGAATATTCATCCTGCGTTATGTTCATGGCTTCAGGTATTCCATCTGTATAAAGAAATAATTTATCGCCGGAATTCATGGTAAATTTTTGTCCCGAATAAGGGATGCCCAAATCGAACATACCCAAACCCACACCCCCGGCATTGATCAAATCAACATTTCCATCAGTTCTTAAAAGCAGTACAGGATTATGGCCCGCATTTACAACATCAAGAGTACCGTTAGCTGTGTCAAGCACAGCTATAAAGAAGGTGATAAATTTATCAATGGGTGAGCATTTATAAATTAATTTATTGAGCTTATCTGTCATTTCAGTTAACGGGAAGTCAAATTCCAGATATGAATAGAGTGCCGCATTAAGAGTATTAACCAAGAGAGCAGCTGCTATTCCCTTTCCGGAAACATCAGCCATTATCAAAGCAAATTTACCTTTGCCAAGGTTAATACAATCATAGTAATCCCCACCTACCTCTCTTGATGGAATATTTATACCCGCAATATCATATCCTTTAATATCAGGTAATTTATCGGGAATGATCTGCTGCTGGATAGATGCTGCAACACTTAGCTCCTGCTCGTAACGCTGCTTGAGTACTATCTGCTGCTGCAGAAATTCGTTTTCAATAACAACATAAACCTGTTTACTTATTGCATCTAAAAGAATCTGGTCAAGATCACTGAATGAGGTTGCACCCGAACGGGATTCCTTTTCTGACAATGTAATTACGTACTTCAGGTTATTGAACGTAAATAAAGACTCTATTTTAAACTGATTCGTTAGTATACCTGCCGGATCTGTTCCTAAAGGGAATGTTATCTGTGTAGTGATATGACTGGTATTATCCATTATGGTCAGCAGAGCAGAAGAAGAATTCATCAAAGCACAGGCGCGTTCAAGGGCAAGTTCGAACAAGATATCCCGCCTGTCAAATCTTGAAAGTTCCATTCCGGTATCAATGAGACTGTTTAACTGTAAAATTTTCTCATTAAGATTAAATATAAGCTCTTTTTCTTTACGCTGGCTCAGATAAGATTTTGATTCAGATTCAAAAACACGCATCAATAATTGTAAAGTAATACTTTCAGAATCAGAGAATACTCCGCCAGATATTTTTTGTCCTAATAGTATCCCCATGAATGAAGAATCAGAAAGAGCCAATATTATTGAATCGTTATAAGTTAAACCATCGTAGAATTCAGTACCGGGATTTAATGTTAAACCTGCTATTGTCAGATCACGGGAAGTTAGTTTTCGCTCATTTGTGACTGGCCCCCAATCTGATTCGAAGGATTTCTTATAGACGAGATGCACTTCATCGAAATTAAAAATGGATTTTATAAGATCTTTGAAAGTGGATACTCTTTCAAGGACATTGCGGGATTTCAAAAAGAGATTGAACTCCTTCTGAAAACTGTCGTGCTGTTCTATTATTTTCTCAATCATATCATGCTATCATTGCTGATTCTAAAGATTCTGCTTTTTCAGCGAATTGAAATAATCCCATAATCCTGAATGTTTTTTCAATAGTAGGGTCAAGATTAGTAAAGATCATTTTCCCATTTGTGCGGCTAAGTCTTTCAATAACTTCAATCAGATACGAGACACCGATTGAATTTACTACTTTTGATTTCTGCAGATCTATTACTACTCTGTTTACACCCTGTGGCTCATATTGTGTATACTCATCTACAATTTTTTCTCCACCCACATTATTTATGTAACCGTCAGTCCGCATTATCAGAGTGTCATTATTAACCAGTTCACTGTTTATAATAAATTCTCCGTTCATCATCTCTCCCTTAAATTAAGTTTTTCGTTATCGAAATACGTGTTCCCTTTTTACCTGATTCAATAACCAGATCATCTGACATTGACTTCATAATCTTCAATCCCCAACCCCTTTTATGTGACGAGAATACTTTATTCGCAATTTCCGGTTCAGCAATCTCTTCAGGATTAAACCCCTTGCCATAATCAGAAACCAGAATAACAAGTTTTTCTTTTGACATTGTAAACTTTACTGTTACATAAGGATTATCGGGTCCTGAGTGTTCCAGTCCGTTTATGATTGCCTCAGTAATGATAATTGATGCCTCTCCGATCTTCTCTGTTGAAATACCTAAGTAGCGTCCCATTTTTTCAAGACTTTCTATTGCGACAAGTTCAATGTCAGGTATTTTTGGAAGTTTAATTTCCAGTTTAATATTTTCATCCATGATGGTACTTATTGTTTTATGAGTAAATAGAGCACTTATTTTGCCTTTATAACAACCAGCGAAATATCATCTGCCTGAGCTACGCCATTCATCCATTTATCACCTTCCGCAATCAGCTTCTGAATAATTACATCAGGCTGATCCTTGACAAATTCACAAAAATGATTTTTAACACGAATGTAATCAAACATTTCATTCTGTTCATTCATCTGTTCAGGCAATCCGTCGCTAAGCAGCAGTATAATGTCTCCGCTGTTAATTTCTTTTTCGATCATCTTATATTTCACATTACGCATTGCACCCAGCGGCATTCCTGAGATCATAATTTCTTCAATCTCCCGGGTAAGGCTGCTATAGAAGTAAATCGGCGGCATACCAGCATTAGCGATATATAATTTATTACCATCTATCTTTAGATATGTAAAGGACATCAGTATTCTGCCCAGGTCTATTTCTTTTATTCTGCTGCTGCATTCACTCATGAAATCCTGCAGGCTAAATCTTTTTGAATCGGAAGTAAAAAATCCTTTCATCAGTGTTACCATTGTACCGGCCTGTAAACCGTGTCCCGTAGCATCGCCCAATGCAATGTTTACAATACCATCATCCTGAACCCTGAAATCGTAGTAATCTCCTCCGACTTCAGTTGCGGTACGCATGTATGCACCGAACCCGAGATGGGGTAATACAGGCAATTTTTTCGGAAGCATAGATAGCTGAAGCTGCCTGGCTTCTTCAAGTTCTTTAGTTTTTCTATCGTTCTCAATCTGAAGTGCTCTTTTTTCTGCTTCAGTAGCTTTGAGATGCAGCTCTGATTCTCTCAGGTGTGCTTTCTGCTCTCTCTGATTAAGTTCAAATCTCCTTAAACCATACATCAAGCCAATAAAAGCAAACACATATAAAGAGTATGCAAGGTTAGTTTTCCACCACGGCGGGGTTACCAGCATTGAGAGAGAAGTACCCGCCTCGTTCCACAGGCCATCGTTATTTGATCCTATAATTTTGAGGGTATACTCACCCGGCGAAAGATCTGTAAAAGTTATTTTATTTTCATTCCCAAGCTGAATCCAGTTATCATTAAAGCCTTCAAGTTTGTACCGGTACTGGTTTTTCAAATGGTTGTAATAACTTAGCGCAGAAAACTCAAATGTTACAATATTATCTTTATATGTTAAACCAATATCTTTAATATGAGAAATACCTTTTCCAAATATTGGCTTTCCTTCTTCGTCATCAGTATTATATCTCACATAATTAGTAAATACAACCGGCGGCACAAAATTGTTCTCTGTTATAAGCTCAGGATTAAATACATTAAAGCCATTATTTCCTCCGAATAATAAACTGCCGGTCAGATTGTCTTTAGCAAAGGCATTCTGATTAAACTCATCACCCTGAAGTCCATCATCAGCATAATAGTTTTTGAACTTTTCTGTTTGAGGATTAAACTTAGATATTCCCTTATTTGTGCTGACCCAGAGAAAACCTTTGTCATCCTCAACAATGCCATATACAAAATCGTTAGCAAGTCCATCTTTCTCACGCCAGTTTCTGAATTTATTTGTTTTACGATCGTATTTGCTTAAACCTTTGAAAGTACCAAACCAGACATTGTTTTTACTATCCACAAATATTCTGATGATATTATTATCTGCAATACTGTGTGAATTACTGGAATCATTTACAAAATGGGTAAAGGTATTATCTTTTCTGTTAAGAACATTTACACCGCCGCCGAATGTACCAATCCATAATCTGCCTGAGCTATCCTGTGCAAGTGACCAGACATTATTAGAGCTCAACGAGCGTTTGTTGTTCGGTGCGGATTCGTATCTGGTTATTTTTCCACTGCTGCGGTTTAGTTTATTAAGTCCGCCGGCATAAGTTCCAATCCAAATATCGCCATATCTATCTTCCACAAGTGCATAGACGCGGTTATCGGAAAGTGATTCATTATCAGCATCATCATGCACATAACTATTTATCTTTCCGCTGATTGGATCAAAGGAATTTAAACCATTGTTGAATGTACCGAGCCATAATGTTCCTGATCTGTCTTCAATAATAGTAGTTATTGAATTACTCAATAACGTATTTGGTGTTCCTGGTTTGCCGGAGTAATTAGTAAATACTTTTCTTTTGTAATCAAATTTATCTAGTCCCCGGTTTCTTGTTCCGATCCAGTAGTTCCCGGTTTTATCAACGTGGAGAGCAAGAACCATATCATCGCTGAGGGAATTTTTATCTTTTTCATTATGCTTATAGAATTCAAATGCCTGTGCAGAAGGGTGGAAATAATTAACGCCTCCGGTGTTAGTGCCTATCCATATTACTCCGCCCCGGTCTTCATAGATCGAAAAGATCTGATTATCATTTATACTTCTTGAATTCGCCGGATCATTTTTATAGTTGTAGAATTTATTTGTTCTTCTATCAAATTTATTAAGACCACCTCTATAGGTGCCGATCCACAAATTTCCTTTTGAATCTTCAAAGACTGGCCAGACAAAATTATCACTTAGGCTATATGGGTCATCTGGCTTATTTCTGTAATGAGTAAACTTTCCTGTTTTTTCATCAAGTTTATCCAATCCATTAAAAGTACCAACCCAAAGTGAACCCTGTTTATCACGGTAGATTGAGTAAACTTTATCATTGCTAAGAGTAGTATTATCTTTAAGATCATTTTTAAAGATCTTAACCTCACCGGTTTTTCTGTTTTCCATTTTGAGTCCCGTCTCCTGGCCAAGACCGCCCGTCCATTCTATGTTTCTCTCTTTATCACAAAATCTTGCGAGTACGGAACTAGCTCTGCATTGTGCGATATCGAATTTTTCCTTTGAGATTATTGTAAAAGATTCGTCATAAGGATTATACTGGTGCAGATTACCGGATTGTGTACCGATAAATAATTTTCCTGATTCATCTTCATATATCGAAAAAATAAAATTATCTGAAAGGCTCTTACTGTTTTCAGGATCATTCTTAAATATCTTGAAGTTATATCCATCATATCTGTTCAATCCATCCTGAGTTCCGAACCACATGAATCCCTGCTTATCCTGGAAAATACATGTTACAGAACTTTGCGAAAGGCCATGCCGGACATTAAGATGGCTGAAGGTGATGTTGGTCTGGGCGGAGATTACCCCAATATTAAAGAATATTAAAAAGAAAATATAAAAAAATGAAGCTTTCATTTATCCAACAGCATTCTAAAGAATTACTGAATTGAAATCACCCAACCTCACCCTCATGCCAATGTTCTATTCTCTTATTATCCGACCCCTTCAGGGTCGTGGGCAATCGGGTTTAGTTAACCCAGGGCGTTGCCCTAGGCTAATATATTTAAGGCTTTCAGCCTTAAGAAAACCTAAGCTGACAGCTTGCCCCCGGTTCAATTGTATTCTTCCTCTCTTAAATCCGGCCCATTTTTGGAACGCGCCTTGTTGTGGCGTGTTCACGGGCAGCTATTTTAATAAAACAAGTTTCTTTGTAGATACAAACTTCCCGCTGGTAACAGTATAGAAATAAACACCGCTCGGAAGACCATTTGCATTCCAAACTAAGCTATGATATCCTGCTTCCATATGCCCGTCAATCAGAGTTTCAACAAGATTTCCAAGTATATCAAATACCTGAAGTTTAAGGTTATTAGCTTCCGGTAAACTGAATCTGATCTCAGTACTGGGATTAAAAGGATTCGGGAAGTTCTGCTCCAGGCTGTATTCAGTTGGTATTCCCGAATTCATATCATCAGCGAGATCTTCTTTCTTTAGCCTTATACCCAATGCCTGCATTGCAAATTTCCATGCGTTTGTTAACTGGTTAATAACATTCTGATAATTACCCTTTTCAAACTCACGGAGTGCCTTGCCGAGTTCTGACGTTGCACTCTGAAGCACTTCGGTACAATTAGAAATAACACATCCTTCTTCAGCATCCTCAATAGCAAACTCAGCGAATATTTTTGATCCTTCGTACAATAAAGTAAAAGCAAGAAGAATCTTAGCCTGAACATTTTGATTTGTCAGCAGAGAATTGACAGAATTAATAGCGTTAGTTATATCATTATAAAAATATGCGCCATATGCAGAGAGTCGATTATAATCCATTTTTCCGTTAACTGTTTTGAAGTTACGGCTGTTCAGTGCTGATGTAATATATTTGATTGCCGCATTGACATAAGATTTCTCTTTCGTTGAGAGATAATTCTTATATGGACTTTGCAGCAGCTTTTGAATCTCCGCTAATGCCTGCTGTATTTTTGCATAGCCTGAGTTAGGAAGCGGTTTCTCAGTGTTTCCAACATATACCGCATGTTCAGCCCTGATGAGATATTCACCGTTGATCCTAATATCAGGATCAGTCTGAGGAGTAGCATTTTCTACATCAGTAGCGTGAATAATAAAGTTATAAGTACCTAACTGTGCCGGTGTATATTTTAACTCATATATACCGTTACCTACATTAATAAACTGCAGAACAGGATAATCATTAGGATTAGTAACATATGGCAGAGTTAATTTTGCTACAACGAGAGCATCATTAATCGGATTACCTGAATATATCTGATCATTGGACTGCAGATCCTCCCCACCTTCATATAATTTTGCATTAAGTATTACCTGCTCACCAAGTATATAACGTTCCTTGTTGGAATTAACATCCATATAGCGGTCAGATTCCTGAGCCATATAAATATGGACGGCTTCAGGTGATCCAGGCGGTACGATTTCTTTTATGTAGCCCGTCCATCCGCCAACAATAGGATTATTAATCCTGAAAAACTTAGAAGGTGCTCCAACAAGATCGTAAACACTTATGAACTCAATATCGAACACTGTTACAGGTACGCCGGGAAAAACGTAGAAGTTGGGATCATCAAAATTCTGTTCAGTAATCAGACGTGAGTGGTCGTTCGGACTATTACCCGGAGCGACAAGTTTAAGTTCATACTCACTTCCCTCCCAATTTATTCCAAGTTCGAGGGTGCCGCCCTGCCAGTAAAGACCACCCTGCCACATGAGTCCACCCTGCCACATGAGTCCACCCTGCCACATGAGTCCGCCCTGCCACATGAGTCCGCCCTGCCACATCAATCCACCCTGCCAGTAAAGACCATTGGCATCAGTCGCAGCGGCGATATCTGTACTGCTGATAGGATCAGAAACAAATGTAATCTGCATTCCAAGAAGCCGATACCAGATTATGTTAACAACATTGCTGATTTCAGCAGAACTGTCTATATGATAATAATCTCCGTTAGTTTGATTTGCCAGCCAGCCCATAACATCCTGACCGGGACCAGCAGCTTCAAATCCTAAAGTGTTAACAGGAACAGAGGGAAGAACAAAATTATCATCGAGTATTGAGGGAGAAGAAAATTCCTCACCGGCACTAAAAAGAATTATTACCTGCTGTCTGTTCGGATTTCCATTATTATTCAATTCAGCTTGTGCCTGGCTTAATCTTTGGGCAAGATTACCAGGGCCGCCCGGCTGCAATGAGGAGAGAAAATTCAACGCTCCCTGCTTACTAAAATTAGTAAAAGAATAGTTTGTGGTATTTGAGTTGACAACAGCAACACGGTCACCATCTCTTAATTTGGTAACCAGTTCAAGGGCGCTGTTTACTGAGGGGTAGAATCCATCATAAACATTTTCAGAGGAAAAATTCAGAGATCCATCGAATACAAAGACGAGATCAACCAGTGAATTGTCAACCGCATTATATAAAGCTTCTATTCCGGCGACATCGCCTTTTCCAAGATCATTTTCCTCTACATGATTGTATAGAGTTCTTTTATAAAATTCATTTATATCCAATCTTCCATAAGAAGTCTGCTCTTCGTTGTAAGCGCCCATAAATTTATCCAACAAATAGAGCGGATCACCAGGATTATATATATCAGCAAGTCCGGTAAAATGAACAATCTCGTGCGCGGCAGTGTTTTGCACATCCAATTTGCCGTCTGAGGTTCCCGAAGCAGACCACTCGAAATCTTTATTCAAAGTAATTGAATGCGGTACACCATTATATGCAATGTCTACATCAATCATTTCACCTGTAAGAACATTATACCGTACCCTGGTTGCAGCGATCACATTTGTAGGAACGCCTGTCTCAGTCCATTGTTCCGGGGTCATCCAGACATTATTATTTACACCATCGGGATTTCCGCCCCAGTTTGCATTAAGTGAGTCTGTACCAAGAAACCTTCTTTTATATTCAAGCTGAGGAAGATTGTCGTATGTCTGATAAGCTTTCTCAATTTCAGCAGCAAATACAGGATTAACATTAGCAGCGATAGAGTATTTGGTTTCGCCGTTTTTCCAATGCAGAGGAATGCCGCCGAGAGTTTTATTAAGAAGGTATTTATTTCCTTCATATACCTGAGTCGTTATTCCCTGTGAGAATTCTGATGTATTACCGTTTACATCTTCGGCAATAGCTGAAACAAAATGTCCGGCAGCAATATTTACCTCTTCATTAGCTATATTGGCCTGAAACTGAACATTACCCGCGGCATTAGTGCTAACTGTTTTTTGACCCAGAAATTCTTTTCCTTCTCTTGGATCAAGCTGACTAGATGGAGGAGTGGAATAAAAATGAATTATGAAGGTTTGATTAGGGGTGCTGTTAAGACTGCCTAAAATGCTAGTACCACTGACAGCGGAATAAAAACTGGTAAGAACAGGATAATTCTGCAGGTTATTGCTTCCTGCATCTGAATCTCCCGCGTCATTATGAGTTATTCCTCCCTGTCCGCTCCATAAATCAATACCTATTCCGGTATTTGAATAAATACTATTGCCTGAAATTCTGTTCCTTGTTCCTGATTGAATAGTAACACCCGTTCCTCCATTGTTATAAATTTCATTTGCATCAAGAGTGTTATTGGAACTGCTGACCAATATTCCATGTCCCGCGTTCTGAGTGATAATATTGTTTGAAACAATATTTCCTGATCCGTTAATTGAAATACCATCGGCAGCAGAATTAAAGAATGTATTTTCTGAAAGTTTGTTATTATTGGACCCAAGTGAAATACCTGAAACCTGATTAGACTCAATAGTGTTGCTGCCATTTACATTAAATGAAAGTCCATACCCTGATGAATTACTAACAGATAAACCATGAACTGTATTTTCACCGGCAGTAAAAACTAATCCCGAAAAGCCTCCGGTAATATTAATAACCGGTGAATTAGAATAGCCTTTTTGTGAAGTACCATCTATATTAATTTTATCCGAAACAACAGGCAGAGCAGATGCCGGCTGAATATTATACGGACCTGCACCGGGTATATAAAAATAAACTATCTGTGTACCTGCGCTTGAATTTGATTCCTGAAGTGCAGCTCTTAAAGTAACCTCTCCATTTCCAGCATCAGCGGTTCCATCCCCCGGCAGTAAATCAGGATTATCTCCCAGAGAGTTAACTACAATAAATGGAGGTCTCTTACTTGGGACTATCTGAGTTATATTTTCAACTCTGAGATGATTAAGTGAAGTGCAATAATCAGGTGTATAACTATTATTAATTAGTTCGTTGAATGACCATTGTCCTGCGCAATAAGGTGCTAAGGAAGTGGGGTAAGATTCAGCGGGGTTTCCATTTCCACCCGAACCAGTAATGTTATTTTCAGGAAGGGCAATATTAAATATCCTCACTTCGTCAATAAGACCTTTGAAAGCGCCTTCATTTGATTTACCTATGAACAAACCCTCACCAGTTGTATACGGATTATTTAATGTATAAGGAATACTCTGGGAGAGATCTTTTCCATAATATATCTTCAGATTTGTGCCATCATAAATTCCCGTTAACTGAATCCATTGAAAGGCAGGAAATTCAGGAGTACTTACAGCTTGGCTTGCACCAACAGAAAAGTATGCTTTGTTATTGCGGACATATAATAAAAAGGTAGTTCCGCCTCCTGAAACTGACCTGTAAACAATGGGTATGTTGGTGCTGCTGCTTTGACCAGTTAGATAAATCCAGGCCTGAACTGTAATACTCTTATTTGAAACACCAGTTTTATTAAAATATTGGAAGGCACTTTGGTTCGCGGTTGTATTAACCGGCTGGTCATCAAGAACAAAAACCCTGCTGTTGTTACCATTGAAAACAAAAGCATTATTATTTGACTGCTGGCCAAAGATCAGCGAGGGATTTAGTACAATAGCCCAGATAAAAAAACTAACAAAAACTTTGTATAACTTTTGCATTTTAAGCCGATCCGGTTAATGTCTGATTTATTATTTCGTTAATTAATCCTGAGTAATAATTTTCCTGATCTCCGCTTTATAAGACGAAAGCCTTTTATTATCTCCGGTAAATTTCTCCCCTGTGAGTTTATCGGTATGCAAAGAGAACTTCCCCTGTTCTCCCTCAAAGATAAGATAGTGGTCCTTCTCATTATCTTTTTTAACAAAGAGCAGGACGTCTTCCTGACTTTCTAATTTTGCAGTGTGTGAATAAAGTTCGCCAACACCGTCAACCTCGCCTCCTGGATATATAACATTTATTCTGTTATTTGCAGAACCCTTCAAATACTCATCGACCTGAATTGTAGCAATCGTAAATATTCTACTTTTATTCCCGTTCCATTGAGATTTCTGTTGAATTACTTTACCGGTTAAGATTGCGTCTGAGTTTTTTGTTAGATATTTGAGTTGGACAGAGTTGTTTTGTGAGAAGGAAGTTATTTGAAAAATGAAGAGCAATAGGAATGAGTTAATAAAAACCAGGTATTTACGTTTCATAAGAAATGCCTTTTAAAATTTCATTATTATAAATGTCTCTGAATCCACAGGCGGTTTCAGGATTGGAAGTGCTGAAGATCATGTGCAAAGATGAAAATTTCATAAAAAAATCTCTTACCACTATAGGAGAATATAACTTAGAATTATAGGGTTGATATAAACGGACGTTGGGTGTTAATACTACATGAGTATACATATTTAAGTTAATGTTGTCAATAGGTACTCCTGGTTAAATAACCAGTTAAATTAATTTGAACAGCGGAAGGGCTGCTTACAAAAAGATTTACGGCGGTTTAAGCATGGATGTGGGAGCTGCTCATAAATTGAGAAAAGGTTTTATTTACAATGCTACCTGAAAAGATGATCTTACCGTAATGCATATAGGAGGTGCGCTTACGGCGGATATATGTGAAATAACTTTACACTTAGTCCTAATGCCGGAATCGGGTGGCTGGATTTTTCTCCTCCCGAACAGGAAAGTAATAAAGTAGGTAACGAAGTGGAACTATCATTCGGAGCATGGGCACTGGGAGTTAATATGGACATCCCAATTGGAGGGGATCGACTTACATAAGATTACATGCTGGCCACCGTATTGCGATGACAGCTTTGAACCGGCAAAAGGTGGATATACGTTTATAAGTCTGGGAATCGATTTATTCGTAAGACCAAAATACAGAGAATATTAAAAGATTAAAGATCTTCCGGAGATCTGAATCCGGAAGTTTTTATCATTATAATTATATTATTTTCTCAGAGGATCCAGAACACGTTCATTAAATAAATCTGAAAATCTCTTATTATCCACAAGCTGAGTGCAGGCGAGGCAGTTAGACTTATCACCAATCCATACTTCACGTAAATGATCAAACCAGGCTACTGTTTGTCCTGCTGTTAACGGACTTGTAGTTTCTACTTCAACCCATGCAGGTTCCATTTTTACCAGACCAGGGAGAAAGCTCACCGCGAGAGCTAATGAATCATAGAGATGAAATCCCTCTCTACCGGCTTTCTTAACAAAGCTGAACCAGGGCATAGTTGCTTCACGTACAAACTGTGCGAGGGGTGATTTACCGAGAGATTTAATCTCATGAGGCACAACTAGTGTCTGATGGCAGACATCTAATCCAACCACTGTAATAGGTATTCTACTTTTGAAAACAATAGAGGCAGCATAGGGATCTGCCCAGATGTTATATTCCGCAACCGGAGTGATATTACCGGAAGTTTTAAGCGCTCCTCCCATTATCACAACGCGTTCTGTTTTTTTTGCGAGACGCGGTTCACGCAAAAGTGCAGCCGCGATATTTGAAAGGGGTCCGATTGCAACAATTGTGATTGGATCAATACTCTTCATAACTGTATTTATTATCAGGTCAACCGCGTGTAGTGGTGCCTTCTTAATATCCTGCAGCGGAGCTATCTGAGTTCCCTTGGTTTTGGATTTAGGAAAATGCTTATATTGCGGGCGTTTCATAAAAGGCTCTGTTAATCCTGGAGCAACAGGTATATCTATCCTATCCAATAGTTTAAGCAAATGCACCACATTAGAATAGCTGTTCACAACAGGAACATTACCATGAACAACAGTTATTGCTTTTACATTAACCTCAGGAGATCTGAGAGCGAGCATTATTGCAAACCCGTCTTCCGGATCCTGACTGCCTATTCCCAAAGTGCCCATAGCGGGATCAGTATCGATAATAATATTCATATCAATCCATAAAATACATGTTTTCAAATTAGTGATAAAAATAATGGAAATACAGATCAGGACCAGCACATATCCAAAGTTATTATACAATGGATGGTTCATCCGGTTTTAATACATCAATGCTTAAAAACAAATTTTAACATTGTAAATATTCATTCGATAATAAGGTATTAAAAAATACCCTTTCTTGTAACCTTTGTACATTCAACAGAACTGGAGAGCTTATGTGTAAAAAACTAATCCTGGTAATTTTTCTTCCACTGATGAGCACGATTTATGCACAAAGCGATATGGACATTTACGGTTATGCTCAGACGTCATATTTATATTTCAATAACAGTTACGATCCTTACCCTCCGGAAGGAGAAGAAAATTACAAGTACCACAATATGGGAGTCGGCCAGTTAAATCTCTTTTTTTCCAAGAACTTCGGAGATGATTTTTCAGCGTTTATTAATTTTGAATTCATCAATAATTTTTCGAGCGATAAAAATTTCGGCTCTTTTAACCTTCAGGAAGCTTATTTAAAATGGGATTACAGAAACTTTCTAAAAGTAAAGTTCGGGATGATTATCCCGCAGTTTAATAACCTTTTTGAAATCTATAACAGGACTCCATTATTACCTTATCTTATCAGACCAAAACTATACGACGCAACAAGCGGTAATCTTGTTGACATATTTGACATACTACCTCAGAGAGCATTACTGCAGATTAATGGATCCATTCCGGTTGATGCGCTAAATTTTGAATATTCCATGTTCCTTGGAAATCCTCCAAATAAATTTATCTCCTCCAGTAATAATGATTTATTGCCGGGATATGTAGCATATGGTCAAAGCGCGGAAAATTATCTAAGTTACGGCGGCAGGTTCGGGACAAGAATAGGAGATCTAAGATTGGGTATTTCCGGAACTATAGACAAAGACAACAGAAGAAACTTCATGAAAAACTCAGATGAGGAAACTGCTGATCTGGGAGATCTGGACAGATACCGTATCGGAACAGATCTGAGTTTCAAGCTGGGGGATTTTGAACTGAACGCAGAATATTTAATGGTGAAAACCAGTCTGACTTCAGACATACAGGACTCACTAAATATATGGAATGAACTGGATCCTTATTTTGTCGGTAACAGCTTTGATAAAACTTTTTACTATGCTGCCCTGCAATATAATGCTACTGATAGATGGAATTTCTATGTTATGTATGATTATTTAAATGACAAGGTTGATCCTTACTATTTCGGTCTGGACGGGTATTATGGATATCATATTGGCAGTGCATATTATATTAACGATTCTGTCATACTGAAGCTTCAGTATAATAAAAATTTTGCACGGTATGATACCGGTGAAGAAGTAAATCCAGTTAAAAAATATTCTGAAAACAATTACGCGGCCGGTGTAAGCATTACTTTTTAACCTTGTATATAATCAGGAAATAAAAATGATATTTAGAAATATATCAGCTCTCTTAATAATATTTGTTTTTGTGTTTCCTTTTATCACAAACGCTCAGGTTGCGGTAATCGCGAATAAATCAATAAATGCAAAAGCTGTTGACAATAATAGTTTGTCAAATCTTTATACACTTCAATCAAATGAACTGGGATCTCAAAAAGTTAAATTATTTTTTCTCACTACGGAAAATGAAACCAATAAAATATTTCTCAAATCAATAAATAAATCAATGCAGGATCTTAAGAAAATCTGGTTAAGAGCAAAACTGACCGGTAATGGGTTTGCTCCTGACTTTGTTTCTTCTGAAGCGGAAATGATCGAAAAAGTAACTTCTACACCAAACTCTATTGGATTCGTAAATCAAAAAGAAGTTTCCGGGGATGTAAAAGTACTGGGGAAAATCCAATAATAGATAGTTACACAACTTATATACTTTAACAAATTTCGTTTAATATCCGGAACACAAATCAAAAGAAATCCGGAAATAATATTGGGGAAAATGGTACATGATACTTAACCTGCTTAAAAGATCAATCCTTGCAAAATTCATGCTCACCTTCAGTATTTTACTGCTGGTAGTTACATTATTAAATTATTTTTCCAGTTACCATACACAGAAATCAGATAGTATGAAACTGGCTGAAGATCACATTCATACCTTGTCACAAATGATGGCTTTCTCTGTCGGGGCAGGATTAAGTGAAAATAATTTTGATATTGTAGTTTCAGCGTTTAACAGAGTAAAAGAAGATAAAGAGATAATTTACATAGACATACTGGATGAGACTAACACGAGCATAACCTCACATAACCCGGGGAAGATAAATATTGATCATACTAAGATTGCTGCAAAAGCAAGTTTATCTCCGGATGAGGATTTCATGACGATTCAGATGCCGATCGAATACAACAATAAAAATCTCGGAAAGATAGTAATGGCTTATTCTTTGAAAGAAAAAAATAAAGAACTTTCGGAGAAAGCAAATCTATTAATACTTACAAGCTTAATAATCTTTGTTCTTGGTCTGGTTATTATTTATTTGATATGTCATCTATTAACAAAAAAGATAAAGATCCTTAAAGATTCTGCAATTAAAGTCGGCAGCGGTGATCTCTCTGTAGAGATAAACGTAATATCCAGGGATGAAGTAGGGCAGCTGGCAGCGGCACTTAAAACAATGATAGCAAATATTAAGGAAGCATCTGAATCTCTGCTTGCTGAAAAAGTTAAAGCTGAAAACGCAACCAGGGAATCAGAAATCCAGAAAGATAACTATGCAAAAGAAAGAGATTATTTAAGCGCGAAGATCGATGAAATTCTGGAGGAGATGCGAAAATTTGCAGATGGTGATCTTAATGTTCAATTAACGTCTTCAAATAAAGATGATGTTATAGGAAAGCTTTTCAACGGGTTCAATGAAGTTGTAAATAACATAAAAGAAATAATAAATAATGTATTAAAGTCTGTATCAGTTACCGCAAGCGCTGCAAACCAGATTTCAGTAAGCAGTGAAGAAATGGCACACGGGGCACTGGCTCAGTCAAATCAGACAGCGGAAGTTGTAAAAGCCATTGAGGAAATTACAAAAAGAATTTTTGATTCATCAAAGAATTCTTCTATTGCTTCTGATAGCGCAAAGAAGGCAGGGCAGATCGCAAAGGAAGGCGGCGAGGTTGTAAGTGAAACAATACAGGGAATGAATAGAATCACTGAAGTGGTAAGAAAGTCTGCCCAGACAGTCCTATCATTAGGAAAGAGCAGTAATCAGATTGGAGAAATTATCCAGGTAATAAATGACATTGCAGATCAGACCAACTTACTTGCATTGAATGCAGCTATAGAAGCTGCCCGTGCAGGTGAACAGGGGCGGGGCTTTGCTGTAGTAGCGGATGAGGTTAGGAAACTGGCAGAGCGTACATCTAAAGCAACCAAGGAAATTGAAGGAATGATTAAAGTTATTCAGAAAGAAACAGCAGAGGCAATCTCTTCAATGAATATGGGGACTGAGGAAGTTGAAAAAGGAAAGCAGCTTGCAGATAAATCCGGTCAATCCTTAAAAGAAATCATAACCGGAAGTCAGCAGGTTGTTGATGTTATTACAAAGCTAGCTCAGGCAAGCCAGGAACAATCTTTAGCCTCACAGCAGATCAGTAAAAATATTGAGAGCATCAGCAATATTACCAATGAAACATCAGGTGGAGTTCAGCAGATTGCAAGGGCTGCTCAGGATTTAAGTAAACTGACTGAAAATATGCAGGAACTGATCTCACATTTTAAGATTAATGAAAAGAGTAACAAAAGTCAGTTTATAGATGCCTGAGCTGAATCGCGAATAAATTCTATCACATTTTTCTCGTTTTTTTAAGTCCTCAGTTGAACCAACATAAAAGTGGTTTCCACTTTCACTCTTGAGGACATAAACAAAATACATATTGGGAATTTAGGAATTGTTGTACCCCGGAGAGGATTCGAACCTCCGACCTGCGGTTTCCCGCCCACTATATGGAATTCTCCTGAAGGGCGGGACCGGAAACCGACGCTGATCTTTCAACTATTTTTTTCCTCAACCTTCTTCCGGCACCAGTCTTCAAATATCTCTATCTTTTAAGGGCTTCCTCTTTCGTTGCATATTCTTCTAAATAATGTATCTGCCAGGGAAGATAAGCTTGGTGGATTTAGTTTTACCGGAATAATGTTCTTTTAATCGTTTTATTAGGTCTTCCGTTGAACCAACATAAAAATGGTTACCAAAATTACGGGAGTTCTGGAGTAGTTTTGAGAGTTGTACCCCGGAGAGGATTCGAACCTCCGACCTGCGGTTTAGGAAACCGACGCTCTATCCTACTGAGCTACCGGGGCATTTATATCAGAGTTATAAAGATAAAAAAAGTTCGAGTAAAATGAAAAGATAGAACGCGGATTCCGCGGATCAGGCAGTTAACGCTGATAAAAGAGCATATATTATTGATTTGATAATACAGATTATTGTTTCGGATCTTCAGGCAGAATTACCCTGTGTCCCAAAACTATAAAGTAATAAAAACGGATCTTCTCTTCTCAGGGATCAGGTTTTTGGTGCGGTGGCCTTTACCTTCGGTATCTTCGGCAAGTATTATATCACCGCCTTTGAATTTCCGCTTTTCACCCAGTGATGTTTCTATTTCTATTTCACCATCCAAAAGAATAATATACTGACTACGGGGCGCATTATGGAAGTCCCAGTTATAAGCAGGTTCAACTTCACGGAACAATAAACTTCTTACCTGGATTTCATCTGACAGCCAACCTATTTTACCTGCGAGATATAGTTCAATATCTATATCCTCGAAGTGACTTTCGCCCTGTGGATCATTATAAATTCTGGTTATCATCATTTGAAAATAAGATTATTTGCAGAGCTAATTTCATCCTGGCTGATTGTGTGTCCCATATGGTTATAGATCTTCAGAGTAACCTGAGCGTTCATTTTTTTTAGTATCTCTGCAGTTAAATTTACTCTGTCGACAGGAACATGCGGATCGGGATCACTGGTGCCGATAAATACAGGTGTGCCCTGAAAGTCACCTTTATAATTCTCAGTATCAATCTTATCACCTATGAGTCCCCCCGTGAATGCCGCGGCTCCCCCGTAACGTGCAGGATTCCTTGACATAAACTCCAGCGTCAGGCACGCACCCTGTGAGAAACCGCAGAAATAAATACCCTCATTTTCAAAACCATCTGAGCGAAGATCAGCAACTATATCAGATATAAGTTCAATAGCAGACGAAAGCCAGGGTTCATTCTGCTGCGGAGAAGCCATAAAGGAATAAGGGTACCAGGTGTTGTTGGCAGCCCTCGGAGCGATCAACGCGAAATCCTGCACATGAAGATATTCAGATAATGAAAGAATATCTTCGGCATCAGCTCCCCTTCCATGAAGCATGATGATTACTTTCTTAGCAGTTTTTAAAGGCAGTCCCGCAAATTTAATATTTTTTGTATGCATTACTTAGCGTGATCTTTTTTTAAGTTAAGGGACACAGGCACTAATATCTTTTCTATCTCTCCGCGATGCTTTTCATATTGAGGAGGAAGTTTAAGACTATCACCAAGCTGATCTTTGTTCTCATCAATCATAAATCCGGGCTGAGCTGTGGCTATCTCAAAAAGAACTCCACCCGGTTCCCTGAAGTATACTGAATGAAAATACTGGCGGTCAATAACCGGGGTTGGATTAAACATTTTCTGAGCTATTTTATCTCTTACTTCCATCTGGGACTTACCGTCAGGCGTACTGAAGGCTATATGATGAACTGTACCATTGCCTCCATAACCTTTCATTTTATCCGGTGAGGAGATTATATCAATATAATTTCCGGGAGCATCAGATGCCGCAAAGCGGTAACGGTTATCTTTTTCTATTATCAATTTATGATTAAGCTCCTCTGTTAATAACGCGGCAGTTTTCTCGTATTCCTCTTCCCATATTTCAGTGCTGTAAAATCCTTTTATGGAATGCTCAAGGGGTATGATGCCGTAAGTAAAGCCTGGACGATCATCTTTCTCTGTAAAAACCAGTTCAAGTTTTAATCCGTCAGGATCATCAAACGAAATGATTATTTCACCTTCAAATCTTTTAGCAGCTTTATTATAGGATACTCCGCTTTTTTTAAGACGTTCTTCCCAATAGCCAAAAGCGGTTAATGGAACCGAAAAAGTTGTCGTGTTGAGCATGCCGTTTCCGTTCCTGCCCTGCGCTGATTGTCCGAATGGAAAGAATGTTAGAATAGTACCCGGGTCACCTGTTTCATTACCGTAATAAAAATGGTAAACATCAGGTGCATCGAAATTTACGGTCTTTTTAACAAGGCGAAGTCCAAGTACACCAGTATAGAAATCTATATTTCTTTGTGCATCACCGGCAATTGCAGTGATATGATGAATTCCAGTTATATTTTGATTCATTATATAATATCTTTCTATTGACTATATATATGTAACAATTTTATTTAAATATTAAATGTGATTAAACGCATAGTTATGCCTCGGGTTATAATCAAACATTATCTCCGGATCCTTGCGGAACCTCCTTCAGCAAAAGCTTTAACATCTTCCAAAGACGCCATTGTTGTATCACCGGGATAAGTTGTAAGCAGTGCACCGTGTGCCCAACCAAGTTTTAGGGCATATTCAGGATCTTCCTCTTTAATTAAGCCATAAAATAGGCCGCTGGCAAAACCATCGCCGCCGCCTACCCTGTCATATACATTTAGTTTGCATTCGGGAGCGTGGTATGTTTTTCCATTTATCCAAGCAACCGCGCTCCAGGTATGATGATTTGCAGAATGAACCTCTCTGAGGGTAGCAGCAGCAGCTTTAATATTTGGATACTTCTGAATTACTTTATCTATCATCTCTGAAAATATTGAAGCATCAAGCTTTGATTTATTTGATACGTCGGGACCTTCAATTCCGAGTCCTTTCTGAATATCTTCTTCATTCCCCACAAGTACATCAACATTTTCAACTATCTTTGAAATGACCTCAACTGCTTTCTCTTCACCGCTCCATATTTTCCACAGTTTTGCCCTGAAGTTAAGATCGAAACTTATTACCGCTCCGTGGGATTTAGCTGCTTTCATCGCCTCGATAATAAGCTCACCCGTTGATTCTGAGAGTGAAGCAAATATTCCTCCGGAATGGAACCAGCGTACACCTTCAGAAAAAATATTATTCCAGTCAAAGTCATGCGGCTTTAATAATGCGGCAGCTTCATTTGCGCGGTTATAGAAAACCACAGGCGGACGAATTCCGAATCCACGGTCACTGTATACAGCGGCCATATTGGGACCATTTACTCCATTGTGCTCAAATTCTTTAAAGAATGTATGAACACCCATCGATTTAATTTTTTCCGCAATTAAGTCACCTATGGGGTATTTGACGATAGCGGAAGCCACTGCTGTTTTTAGGCCAAAGCAGTCGGATAGATTCGCTGAAACATTATACTCCCCGCCGCTGACGTGAATTTTACATTCTGCTGCCTTCCTGAAAGGAATTATACCGGGATCCAGCCTATGGACAATGGCACCGAGTGAAATAAAATCATATCTGCCATTCGCTTTAATATTCAAACCAATATTCATAAAAACTCTTTCTCATTTAATTTGTTAATACGCCGTAAGGCAGCCCTGTATTAATTAAGATATACTTTTTCTGCAAATGATTTTGCATACGCAGCATGAAATATTATCTTAATTTATAAGGAATATTTATGAACCGAAGAACTTTAATTAAAACCCTGGGCTTATCAACAGCAGCTTTTCTATTGCCAGACAGATTATTCACAATGGAAGATTATAAAATGCTACTACGACCAATACCCTCTACCGGCGAAATGCTCCCGGTAATCGGCCTCGGTACCTGGATACAATTTGATGTTTCTAATTCAGAAAATGAACTGCAGCCATTGCGGGATGTATTAACAATGATGATTGAGAATGGGGGAAAAGTAATTGATAGCTCTCCAATGTATGGAAGAGCTGAAGAAGTGATCGGCACATTAACTTCATCTATGCAAAACAAAAATGAATTCTTTTATGCAACAAAAGTATGGACGAGCGGTGAACAACAGGGTATTGAACAAATGGAAAATTCGATGCATAAGATGAAGCGTAAAACTATGGATCTTATCCAGGTGCATAATCTGGTTGACTGGAAAACGCATCTTAAAACATTACGTATGTGGAAGGATGAAGGTAGAGTACGTTATATCGGGATTACACATTACACAGCTTCGGCTCATCAGCAGCTTGAAGATATTATGAAATCAGAGAAACCGGATTTCGTTCAATTTAATTACTCGATGCGCATAAGAAATGCTGAACGCACACTTCTGGACACTGCTAAAGAAAAAGGCGCTGCTGTTCTGATCAATGAGCCTTATGAAAAGGGTTCTCTCTTCACTCTGGTAAAAGGAAAATCATTGCCGGAATGGGCAAAGGATTTTAATATAAACAGCTGGGGACAGTTCTTTTTAAAGTATATTATTTCTCATCCTGCTGTAACTTGTGTAATACCGGGAACATCAAATCCGAGGCATGTAGTTGATAATATGAATACGGGATATGGACCAATGCCGGATGAAACGGCCAGAAAGAAAATGATTTCATACCTTGAGAGCCTGTAAATTTTCTAAATTAAATATAAAACGGGATTTATGAATATACCTACACTGAAGCAAAGACTGGAAACCAGGCAAATTCCAGATAAGCAGATACCTGTTATGTATCAGACATGGAATGATCTTTTATTTCTGCATTGGGAAGTTGATCCGGCTGAGCTGCAGAAAGTGCTCCCTGCAGGACTTTACGTGGATACTTATAATGGTAAAGCATATGCCGGAGTAACTCCTTTCTTCTTAACTGATCTCAGATTACCAATCCTGCCAGCAATTCCCGGTATAAGTGATTTCCTGGAGTTAAATGTAAGGACTTACGTTTACAATGAGAACGGAACACCTGGTATATGGTTCTTTTCGTTGTATGCCAATCAGGTGCTTGCAGTAAAAGCAGCTCAACTTATTCCTTTACCATATAAGAAAGTGGAAATTAAGGCTGTGCTCAGTAACGGCTATATAGATTATAAGTTAAGCCAGGAAGCTTCGGGTTCATTGATTGATTCCGAATATATCTACAAACCCGCTGGAGATGTGTTTTATCCGGAAAGTGAAAGTCTTGAGTTCTTTTTAGTAGAAAGATATTATTTATTTTATACCGATAAAAGTAATAATTTAAAAAGAATCCGGGTGAATCATGTGCCCTATCCTGTTCAGAATGCTGAGGTATTACAATATAATTCGAATCTTATATTGCTGGAAAATATAACTTACATCAGCGGTGAACCTGCCCACCAGGTTTTTTCTTCAGGACCAGGCGAGGTAAAGATATACGCACCGGAAAAGGGACTGGAATAAGAAACTCCAGGAGATAATCCCGGAGTTCAGATTATTATTTTTTTACAATACTGCCGACCCCTGATACTTTAGTATTAACATCCTTGGGGTTACCATAGTAGAATATTGAGCCTACTCCTTCCACGCTTGCATCAAGCTTGTCTGTAACATTTATCGTACAGTTACCAACACCCTTTGTTACAGCATAACATTCTTTAGTTATATACTGTTGTGCTTCAATGTTACCTGCTCCGCTTATTAAACAGTTCAGATAATTACCGGTACCTTTAAGTTTAATATTACCAGCGCCATTTATAAAAAGGTAAAGACTATCGGAAGTGATTGGCTGTTCACATTCTATATTTCCCGCCCCCTGTATTTCACATTTGCGGATTGAGGTAAGTGAAGCATAAACTTTAACTTTAATGTTTGAATAACTTTTTTGTTTTAATCCAACCTTCAGCAATCCATTTTCCTTTACTGTGATAACATCGTTTATAATATTATCATCAGCTTCCACACGTATTTCCTGTGCGGTACTTTGTAAAAGTTCGACGTTACCGGCAGAGGCAATCACTATACCGCTACATTCACCAACAGTACGGGTTTCTGTAATTATTTTTCCTGATCCGTTAATCGTATTTTGCTGATTTGGTGAGTCATCATCAGAGCATCCGTTAAAAAACAGGAGCGTTATAAAGAAAACGGCCAGCATTGAAAGTGTGAATTTTGGCATTCAGAACTCCGAAAATTGTTGAGCTAAGATATTTATCCTGCCGGAGTAATACTATTCTTTATCGGTGAAACACCTGATTTTACAAGCCAGTGATGCTTTATCTCAGACCAATGAGGTGAATTCTAGTAACTGATCACTCATAAGCATGTATGGCAGTATTACTTCATTTGCACCGGAGGCCTTGAGCGCATTTATCTGATTAGTTGAATCAGCCGTTGCTATGATTGTAGCGTTCGGTGCAAGAGCACGGCATGTCCGTACAATATTCAGGTTTGATGTTCCCTTTAGAAGCATATCGGGGATGGTACAAAGTATTATTTTAGCTTCTGAAATATGAGCATGCTCAAGTGTATCCATACTGCTGATGTCACCAAAGACACCATTGATACCTTTATCTTTGAGCTCTTTTAAGATTTCCAGATTATAATCAATCACCAGCAGCTGCTTTAATTTTTGCGGAGAGTTTTGGTTAAGTTTATCAATGAAAGCCATTCCCCCTCTGTGACACCCCAGTAAAACTATGGGATAATGATCCTGCCCTTCAGCATTTATTTGTTCCTGCCTGGATGAAGAGAGTCCGATACCCGATAAGAATTTGTCGAAAGCAAGAAATATCTCATGGTTGCTTTTAATAAGGTATGAAGTTATTACCGAAGTAAAAGCCATAGCATAGGTAATGACTGTGAGCAGGTTATCCGAGATATGGCCATATCCAACTCCTAGAGCCGCGATAACCAGTGAGAACTCGCTTATCTGAGAAAGGTTTAGACTTACTATAAAACATGTTCTTCTACCCCGGCCATTCAAAGAGAGTACCGGATAAACGCTGAGAAAGCGTGAAATAAAAACGAGCAACACAATCAGAGAAGCAGCACTAATTACACTGAGATCGGGAACTGGTATTTTCATACCTATGGAAAGAAAAAATAATGTAAGAAAGAAGTCTCTTAATGGAAGAACCTTCGCGATAATATGTACCCCGAATGGAAAAGATGAAATTGCCACACCGGCAATAAGGGCACCCATTTCCATAGATAATCCAATATATGCACTAAGTCCTGCCATAAAGGCGCACCATGAAATAGATATTGCTACTACGAGTTCAGGAGTTTTTGAGATCTTATCAAAAACCCTGTTCAAAATATATTTACTGCACAGGAAGCCTATAGCTAAAAGAAAAACACTTTTACCTACCGCGGTTAGCATAACGAGTATCTGCGGATCAGTGAAATTCGGCTGAAGAGCAAGCACAAGAATAGCCCAGATATCCTGAAATATAAGAACACCTAAAGTTATTCTTCCGGGGATTGTATCCAGCTCAAATTTATCATACAGCAATTTTACAACTATAGCTGTGCTGCTTAATGCACAAAAGATGGCGAGATATAAAGCATCAATATTTACCGGACCTAATTCATACCCGAGGAGAAGAAAAAAACCTAATCCGATAAGCACACAGAGAATAAACTGTCCAATTCCTACAAATACGAGTTCTTTACCCGCAGATTTAAGTTTATTAAGATTAAGCTCTAAACCAATTATGAAGAGCAGCAGTATGAGTCCCAGTTCAGAGATGACTTCTATACTTTCAGGATTATACACAAGTCCGAATCCGATAGAAGGCCCAATAATGGCGCCAGCTATTATATAACTAAGTATCAGGGGTTGTTTAAGAATATGAAACAGATAGCCGATAATTGCAGCAGCAACGAGTGAAATACCTATCTCAGGAATAAGGTCATGCATACGAGATTCCCCTCATGGTGGATCAATAAGAATTCCATTATACGTAAGTTAATTATCAGATAACTTACTTTCAAGAAAAGCGGAGAAACATTATCCCATTAGCCCATACAAACCAATTTAAAAATATGCAACGCCTTCAGCGTTGTGGTATGTGCGGTGATTCTTTTCCTGGGGTTTTCGCACTTCGTGCTCAACCCCAGGCTATGTTACATCAGGCTTTCAGCCTGAATCGCAAACATTTCCATGAAACAGGTTAGGTGTTTCAGACTTTCAGCCTGAATAGATTCAGAATGAATTGCATCATATGTTCTATAAAGTATTACTTACCTTCTCGTTCTTAAGATGTTCAATGAGGAAACGGGTAACCATCTCATACAACTGATGCCTGGTATTTCCGCCATATATTCCATGATCTTTTTCCGGGTAAAACATTGTATTGAATTGTTTATCTGATTCTATCAGCTTTTCGACAAGTTTTACTGAGTTCTGAAAATGTACATTATCATCGCCGGTGCCATGTATCAGGAGAAATTTACCTTTAAGTTTGTCAGCATAGTTCAAAGGTGAGCTTGACTCATACCCATCAGGATTTAACTGAGGAGTTGACATATAACGTTCAGTATAGATAGAGTCATAGAATTTCCAATGAGTCACAGGCGCGACTGCTACAGCAGCTTTAAAGTAATCCGCAGCTTTCAGTATAGCCAGCGCTGAAGTGTAGCCGCCATAACTCCAACCCCAGATTCCAATATTCTCTGAATCGACATATGTTAAGCCTCGAAGATATTTTACTGTTTCAATAAGATCGTTTGTTTCCCAGTAACCGAGATTTTTATAAGCATACTTTTTATGAATGTTTCCGCGGCCTGCAGTAATTCTGCAGTCAACGCCAACAATAATAAACCCGTTCTGTGTAAGCATCCTTTCCCATAAACCTGATGCACCCCAGCTGTCAGATACACTCTGTGAACCCGGACCATTATACTGCACAATCAGCACAGGATATTTCTTCATCATATTAAAGTCAGCAGGCTTAACAATAAAAGCATCCAGTTCAAAATAATCAGATGTCCTGAATGTAAAGAATTCAGCCGGAGGCAGATTATAATCGGCGTATACGCTCATATCCGCGGTAATAAGATCCCTGATCTTAATGCCATTACTTCTCATCAAAAATGTTGACGCTAAGGTATTTGCATTAGAATACTTATCAATATAATATTGAGATCCGGAAGACATGTTTATCGAATGAACACCCGCCTCTTCCGAAATTCTCTTTTTATCTTTTCCATTAATTTTTATTGAATACAGGTCCTTGAAGCGTCTTCCCCTTTCATTTGATATGTAGTATATGAGTCCTCTCTTATCATCAACGGCGGTCACTTCAATAACTTCCCATTTACCTGAAGTAATCTGGTTCAGCAATTTTCCGGTATAATCATAGAGGTAGATGTGTTTAAATCCGTCTTTATCTGAGGTCCAGATAAATTTCTTCTCTTTAGTGAGGAATGAAAGGTCATCATACACATCTATCCATGTTTCACTTTTCTCATCCACCACTGTTGTTGATTTACCGGTTTTAATATCAAAGAAGAGAAGTTCCATATGATTCTGAAGCCGGTTAAGCCTCTGCACTGAAAGCAGTCCCGGATCAGAAGTAAACTTTATTCTCGGAACATAAATGTCATTATCATTCCCAAGATCCATCCAGTTTATATTTCCATCACTAATGTTAATAGTTCCGATCTTAACTTCCGCATTAGGGAAACCTGCTTTAGGATATCTCATTTTATGAAAATTCAGATTTACTGAATCCCACTTAGCTATATGAATATCAGGGATTTTGGACTGATCCATTCTCCAGAAGGCAATAGATCTGCTATCGGGAGACCATTCCCAGCCATCGATAATGCTGAATTCTTCTTCATATGCCCAATCAAATTTTCCATTAAGAATATTTTCACTGCCATCAAAAGTATACTGCGTAATTAGCCCGGTGCTGATATCAGCAGTATAAATATTATTCCCTCTTACGAAGCCGATTTTTTTACTGTCAGGAGAGAACTTTAGAATTGCCTGTTCTTCTTCCGATTCAACATACAGAACAGTAGATTTGTTTTTCACATTAATAATATAAAAGGTCCCTCCGGTTTTAAGAGATCTTGCAGGCAGCACTCCGGAGAACAGAAGATAATTTTCATCAGGCGACCACATATAATTATGGATGGAGAAAGTGCCGCCGCTTTTTTCAGTTAATTCAGCTGAAGAGATTATCTCCATTTCGGTGCCTGTTTCCACATCATGCTCACACAAAACATTTTGTTTCTTTTCAGAATCAAATTTGATAAATGAAAATTTAGTACCACCGGAAATCCATTTTACTCCGGCAATGGAATTGCTCCGTGAAGTTCGTCCTCCGGTTACATCTTTTAATGTTAATTGTTTTGACTGAGCCTGTAAAACAGTCAATGAAATAAGCAGGATAAACAGAGTACTGAAATGTCTTTGCATTGAATTACCTCGGGGAATTCAGGATCTGAACCGATCCTGGCGCTATTGTTAATATGAAATTATCTTTCTGAATAATTTCTTTTTCTGTTAATAGTTCTTGAAGATTATTTGACGGGAGCTTAACTCTGATCTCTTCTTCAGAAGGGTTTATATAAACAAAACATTTTGAGTTGTTATATTCACGTACAAATGCTACCAAATTCTTATTTTCATTGTTGAGGAATTTAACAGATCCATATTTCAAAGCAGGAGTATTTTTTCTTATTTTAATCAGATGTTTATAGTAATAAATAAGATTCTTATCAGCTTTTACCTCGTATGTTCCCCATCCTTTTTTGAATCCGGACGCAGCATCAATAGTTTCGTTTGAATAGATAAGATCATCCCACAACATCGGCTTGCGGTCATGAGGATCATCTGCTCCCCACATGCCTGCTTCATCACCATAATAAATCATCGGTGAACCCAGCCAGGTCATCTGAAAAGCAATAATCAGTTTCATATAATCATATACATTCTTACCAGGTTTAGCGGGATTATACTCCTGATTATCCTCAGAAGCATTACGGTCATACTCACGGTCCGGATTTAAGATCATTGATGATAAACGGTCAGTGTCGTGGCTATCCAATAAATTCATTAGTATGTGGCAGGTTTCCATGGGATAAGAATTAAATATCTCTTCTAACTTTTCTTTGAACTCATCAATGCCGATTTTTTTGTCACGAGCTATAAAAAAGTTATTTACTGCAAAGGCAAAATTATAATTCATAAGAGCATCAAATACATCACCCCTGCCGACAAACTCAGGAGAGAGTTCCCACAATTCACCCGTTATGTATGCCTTAGGATTTATAGATTTAACCAGTTTGCTCCACTCTTTCCAGAATCCAATTGGAACATCCCGTGCAACATCAAGCCGCCAGCCATCTATTCCGTCTTCAGGATTACCATCCTCATTCGGATCCATCCACCTTCTTACTGAATCAAAAATATATTGTTTTGGTCCTTCTGCCAGATCTTCTTTGTTACGATTAAATTCCGGAAGATATTTGGAATTCCACCAGCCTTTGTAATCAAATTCGTTCTTTTCAGTTGAATGATCATCAAATTCCTTTATCAGATACCAATCAGAGAAACGTGAATTTCTGCCATTATTAACAATATCATTGAACGCAAAGAATTCCCGGCCTGTATGATTAAATACACCATCAATTACGATATACATTTTTCTTTTATGTAACTCACGGATCAGCTGAAGAAATAATTTATCTGCTGAGGTCCAGGTCCAGGTAGAAATATCATCAGGTACTTCTGATTGTAAAAGCTTCTTATCGCCCTCCGGATCAGGTCCAAAATTCACATCTATATGGTGAAAATATGCGCCGTCATATTTATGGTGTGAGACAGCTTCAAAGACTGGATTAAGATAAATTGCATCAACTCCTAAATTGTTCAGATAATCAATCCGGTCAATTATGCCCTTAATATCACCACCGTACCTTCTAAGACTTAACTTATCTCTGAATCTGCATGGCAGTTTTTGTTCATATTCTTCCTGTGCAAACCAGTCAGATGTCCAGTTTCTTACCTTCCATTTAGTATTATTTGAATCGTGCCCAAGAACTTTTCTGAAATCAGGGTCATTAGATGGATCACCGTTTGCAAATCTTTCAGGGAAGATTTGATACCAGACTATGCCTTTTGACCATTCAGGGAAATTAGTTTGAGCCTGACTGCAGATACACAGAGCGCAGAGCAGGAAAAAGAAGAGTTTCATAGATTAAGCTCTTGTTTTATTTTAAGAAAGGAATCGTCTATTTTATGAGGTTTATATCCCAGCATAGTTTCTGCTTTGAGAGTTACTAATCCTGATTTAAGCGGGCGCGGGGCAGGTTGTTTCAGATCTGCTGTAATGATAGGTTTGATTAAATCCTTATTAAGGTTAAAGAAATCAGCAATACGAACTGTAAAATCATATCGGGAGAGTAATTCAGCACCGCCGATATTAAAGATTCCCTGCTTTTTATAATCAATTATTTTATCAATAGCCTGAACAATATCGTCAATATAAGTCGGATTATTGATCTGATCGGTTACTATGCGAATTTCCTTATTCTCTCTTAAATTTGTCACCACCCATTTAACAAAGTCTGGTCTTCCCATTTTTACCGGACCATATAAAACATTAGTACGAATGATAGTATGCAGTGCACCATTAAGCCTGATAACATTTTCACTTGCTAGTTTAGTTCGGCCATAGTAACTGATAGGGCGGGGTTTTGAGTTTTCCGAATAGGGTCCATTTTTACCATCAAAGACGTAATCAGTAGATAGATGAATAAGATGAGCGTCAATTATTCTGGCAGTTTCAGCAAGATACTCTACTCCTCTTACATTTACCTTCCAGGCAATTTCCCGTTCAGTTTCACAAAGGTCTACATTTGTGAATGCAGCAGTATTGATAATGACATCAGGAAAAAAATCGTAAATAACATTTTTTACAGATTCCTTTCTGCAGAGATCAACAATTGCGTATGCAGTATTTCCGTCATAAGAGAACTCTTCAGCAGAACTGGCAAGAAGTTCAACTTTCGGTTTTTTACTAAGGTAAGTAATAATCCGTTGTCCAAGCATTCCATTGGACCCAACAACAAGGATTCGTTTCTTAATTAAATCGTGCGAGTGTATCATTTCTTAAATTATGAAATTCTGTAATATTAGAATAACCGGCAGCACATCCTGCGGCAATAATAGCTCTCTTAAATGAAGTCTTAAGATCCTGTGTTTTGATATATGTGCAAAAAAATACAGAACCGAATATATCCCCGCAACCTACTTTATTGTTGGTTTTAACTTTTATTGCAGGATAGTACAGGGAATTAAGCTCTCCGTCAGATAACCAGAATATCCTCGCTCCGTTATTCCCCATGGTAAGGATCAAATACTTTAATCCGGAAAGCAGGGCACTTTTAACAATAGTCAATTCATCACTGAGATTATCAAGAGTATGCAGTTCATGTTCATTAACCTGCAGGATGTCTGCGGAGGATATCCATTTACCGGAATCCGGAATTACCCTGAATACTCTCTGATTGTTTCCATCTATACCTCTGGAAAGAGTATGAACATCCATAAATACAGGTCCCTTATATTCGCTTCGAATCCTCTGAACATCCTCAAGATCAAGATCAAAACCTGTTATCATATTTATCAGTATTCCGTCATAAGAATTAAGATCATCAACACTTCCTAAGAATAGTTTCTGACTTATATTCTCATAAAATTCACATCTCTCAGCTTCATCAAATATCTTTAAATGAACAGTAGGTATTCTGTCCGTATTCATAATTAACCGGGAATTAACAGTTTTGTATGTTCCCGAAAACAGATCTTCACTTTCGTTATTCATTGCTGTTATCAAATCAATTTTATCCTCAGCGGGATCGATACAGGAGAGGCAGCCCAGCACTGAATAATATATTCCACCGGGAGAAATTTTCTCCTCTTCACCAATGTGAATGATATCTTTTACTGAATGTCCTATTATGAGAATACGCATCGTACATTTAATTATTGTTGTTAAAAATAGAAAAAAATTAACAGATTAGATATGTTTACGTATGTGGTATTATTTTGAACTTATTTTTTTGCTGAGACTTTGTTATTAACTACTTATGAATTGATAAGTAATATTTTTATATTAATGATAATTTTCAACAAAGTACATTCAGTATGAATATTGGTATTACCTGTTATCCTACATACGGCGGGAGCGGTGTCGTGGCTACTGAACTCGGAAAGGCATTGGCGTCTAAAGGTCACCAGGTTCACTTTATCAGCTATGCCCTGCCTCAACGATTAAATCATTTCATCGAAAACATATACTTCCATGAAGTTGAAATAAGCAGTTATCCCTTGTTTGAGTTTCAGCTTTACACACTTGCACTTACAAGCAAGATGATTGAAGTTATGAAATATGAACATCTGGATCTTATACATGTTCATTATGCCATACCTCATGCAGTAAGCGGATATCTCGCAAGGCAAATCCTGCAAAAGTCAAAAGAAGACATGAGGATCATTACCACGCTGCACGGCACGGATATTACACTTGTTGGGTTGGAACCCTCTTTTTTACCCCTTGTGAAATTTAGTATAGAAGAGAGCTCCGGTGTGACTGCCGTATCGAGATTCTTAAAAGAAAAAACCCTTACTAATTACCAGATAGACAAAGATATTGCGGTTATACATAACTTTGTTGATACTGAACTTTTTAAGCCCTGCCAGGGTGACAACTTTAGGGATCATATTGCGCCTAATGGTGAGAAAATTCTTGTCCATACATCTAATTTCAGACCTGTTAAAAGAGTAACTGATGTAATAAGGGTTTTTCACCAGATAAGAAAAGAATTACCATGCAAACTGCTTCTGGTAGGTGACGGCCCGGATAGATCAGAGTGTGAGCGGCTGACCCGTGAATTAGATTTAAAGTCTGACGTTCTCTTTTTAGGTAAACAGGATGGGCTCACTGAAATACTTAGTGCATCCGATATTTTCCTGATGCCTTCTCAGTCAGAGAGTTTTGGTTTATCTGCTTTGGAGGCTATGGCATGCGGTTTACCTGTTGTAAGCAGCAGTGTAGGCGGGTTACCTGAACTCATAATTCATGATGAAACCGGTTATATTGCGGAAATTGGAGATACAGACAGAATGGCCAGATACGCACTGGATCTTTTGAGCAACGAAAAGAAGTACGAGAGATTCTCATTAAATTCCAGGAACAGAGCTGTCAATTCTTTCGAAAAGAATATAATTGTTCCACAATATGAAAACTATTATAAGGAGATATTGAGCAAATGATTGTATACTGTGCAGGAGCAATTAAGGGAGATATTACTTATCAGAGTTATTATAAGGAAATAATTTCCATTGTTAAATCCTTCAACCATACAGCCATATCTGAGCTTAACAAAGAGTTCAAAGAGTCGGAAGTTATTTCTGACAAACAGATATATGAACGGGATATTAACTGGCTGAAAGAAAGTGACATCATGATTGCTGAAGTATCTGGTCCAAGTCTCGGGGTAGGATATGAAATTGCATACGCTCTGAATGTTATCAAAATACCAGTACTGGCTTTGCTCTACACCGGAGTTAAAAAAGTATCCTCAATTATTGCCGGATGTACCTCTGAGCTCTTTATTATCAGGGAGTATGGCAGCCCTGACGAGATGCAAAAACATATAGAAGAATTTCTATTTAAGTACCAGCCTTAAGAATGAATGTCCGGAATTTCTCAAACAGAAATCCCGGACACTACTATTATTAATTTATCCGATTTCACTATTAACTTTCACTTCACTTGTAACCGGTACGCGTCCGATACTGAAGTAAGTAAAATTCAATTCTCTCATTTTCTCAGGAGTAAAGATATTTCTTCCATCAAAAACAACAGGCTGTTTCATCATTGATTTTATAAGGTCAAAATCAGGATTGCGGAATTCATTCCACTCTGTAACTACTATCAGTGCATCACTGTTTTCTAAAGCATCATATTCATTGTCGGAATACTGCACGGTATTCTTCAGATAAAATTTTGCACTCTCAATAGCAGCCGGATCATAAGCACATATGCTTGCGCCAAGCTCCAGAAGCTTTTTGATCATAACTACAGAAGGGGCTTCACGCATATCATCTGTATTGGGTTTGAATGCAAGTCCCCATACCGAAAAATGCTTTCCTTTTATATCGCTATTAAAATACTTAAGGATTTTATCAACAATAACCAATTTCTGATTCTTATTAACCTTATCAACAATCTCAAGTATCTTCATTGGAGATTTATTCTCTGTTGAAGTTTTAATGAGTGCATTAACATCCTTGGGGAAACACGAACCTCCGTAGCCAATACCCGGGAAAAGAAATCTCTTTCCTATTCTGGTATCGGTACCCATGCCCTTTCTAACCAAATCCACATTCGCACCAACAACCTCACAGAAATTTGCAAGCTCGTTCATATAAGTAATACGCATCGCAAGATAGGAATTGGCAGCATATTTTGTAACTTCTGCACTGGGAGGATCCATTTCAAGGATAGGGTTACCCTGTCTTACAAATGGTTCATACAGAACTTTCATTTTTTCCATAGCACCCGAAGAATTAGCGCCAATTACAATTCTGTCCGGTTTCATAAAATCATCAACAGCAAAACCCTCTCTTAAAAATTCGGGATTAGAGACAATTTCAAAATTCTCAATATCATATTTCTTTATAATATTTGTAACAGCTTTACAGGTACCTACAGGTACAGTACTTTTATTAACAATTATTTTGAATTCCTTATCACCCGCCTCACTAAGTATTTGTCCTATATTCTCAGCAACTCCAAAAACATACTTCAAATCGGCAGATCCATCTTCTCCCTGGGGAGTGGGAAGGCACAGGAATATAATATCAGAATTTAAGACGGCCGTTTTAATATCATCTGTAAATGACAGACGTTTTTTCGCGATATTCCTGTAGAATATAAGATCTAAGCCTGGTTCATAAATTGTGATTTCTGCATTCTGTAATTTTCTTAATTTCTCAGGATCATTGTCCACACAAATAACCTGATTGCCCATTTCTGCAAAACAAGTACCTGTTACTAATCCTACATAACCGGTACCTATTACGGCCAGATTCATACACCCTCCATCTTTTATTCATTGATTTTATTTTTGGTAGTTCTTGAAATTTAATAGTTCTAACAATATATGCATTTTCAGTGGAAAACAAAGTCCGGAGCAATATTCCTGAACAATGGAGCTTTCAGATCTTTCTCAGATACTACAGGATCTTCAACCTTCCAATCAATATTTAAATCAGGATCATTATACAATATTGCACGTTCATCAGCTTTGCTATAAAAGTTAGTACACTTGTACATAAATATGACTTCCTCTGAGAGCACCGAAAACCCATGTGCAAATCCTGGAGGAATCCATATCTGGTTCATTTTTTCTTCTGACAGCTCTATACTATAATAATGTCCAAACGTGGGCGAGTTGAAACGTATATCAACTGCAACATCAATTACAGATCCTTTCAATACAAAACATAACTTGCCCTGAGAATTCGGATTAACCTGGTAATGCAGACCTCTTATAGTTCCTCTTGTGGATTTCGAAATATTATCCTGAACAAAATCATAACAGATCCCGAAATCCTGATATTTTTTTTTATTATAAGATTCTAAAAAAAAACCTCTGTGATCAGTAAATATTTCTGGTTCAATGAGCAGCACGCCGCTTAGATTGGTTTTCTTTATTTTCATATCTGGAATCCATCACGTAGTACTTTTTCCAGATAGTCCCTGTAAAATGACTTGGGAATACATTTAATTAACTGTTCAAAAGCAGGTGCATCAATAAAGCCCATATTGTAGGCGATCTCTTCAATACAGGCGACTTTCATTCCCTGTCTGTCCTCGATTACGCCAAAGAAGTTACTTGCTTTCAGCAATGCTTCCGGAGTACCGGTATCCAGCCATGCTACTCCGCGTCCTATCTTTTCCACCTGCAATTTTCCCGCTTCGAGGTACTTCTTATTTACGTCAGTAATCTCCAGTTCACCGCGGGCAGAAGGCTTAAGATTCTTAGCGATTTCTATTACTTCATTATCATAGATATAAAGTCCCGGCACGGCATAATTAGACTTTGGCTGATCAGGTTTTTCTTCAATTGAGATAGCTTTTCCGTTATGATCGAACTCTACTATGCCATATCTTTCAGGGTCATTCACCTGGTAGCCAAAAATAGTAGCGCCTTTATTCTGCTTTAATGCTTTATAGAAAAAATCAAACTTACCATAAAATATATTGTCACCAAGTACCAGAGTAACAGAATCATTTCCAATAAATTTTTCTCCCAGTATAAAGGCCTCAGCGATACCGTTTGGCGCATCCTGAACAGCATATTCAATGGATAAGCCAAACTGCTTTCCGGTTTCAAACAGCTGCTGGTAAAGCGGAATTGTCTCCTTATTAGAAATAATAAGAATTTCCTTTATTCCGCCGAGCAAAAGAATGGATAATGGATAATAAATAAGCGGCTTATCATAAATAAGTGCAAGCTGTTTGCTATAAACCTTCGTTATGGGATATAAACGGGAACCTGCTCCCCCTGCTAATACAATTCCTTTCACTTGTAGTTCCTTTTTTATTGGATTATCGAATTAATATCTGGGATTTTTATGCCAGTTCCATGCTGTGCTGATAATTTCTTCTAATCCGTATTTTGGTTTCCAGTTTAGCAGCCGTGAAGATTTCGAATTATCAGCTACTAATACGGCCGGATCACCAGCACGTCTTTCAGTATTTATTATTTTTACCGGTTTTCCGGTAATCTCCTTAGCCTTTTCAATAATTTCCTTCACTGAATAGCCGTTACCGGTACCAAGATTAACTATTAGAGATTCCTTTTTATCAACAAGATAATGAAGCGCTTTGATGTGCGCATCAGCAAGATCATTCACGTGGATATAGTCTCTTATGCATGTACCATCGGGAGTGGGATAATCGGTACCAAATATTTTGACACTATCTCTTTTACCGAGAGCAGTACTGAGCACTATAGGTATAAGATGCGGTTCAGGATCATGACTTTCGCCTATTAATCCGGAGGGATCTGCTCCCGCCGCATTGAAATACCTCAGAGCGGCATACTTAAGTTTGAATGTTGCCTCAAAATCCTGAAGAGCATGCTCTATCATATACTTTGTTTTTGCATAAGGATTTATGGGATTCAGAGCCTGATCCTCTGCAATCGGAATCTTATCAGGATTTCCGTAAAGAGAGCAGGTTGAAGAAAAGACGATATTTTCAATTTTTTGTTCTTTTATTGCATTTAGCAAATTGATACTTCCGGCTACATTATTCTGATAGTATAGCCCGGGATCCTCAACAGATTCCCCGACATACGCAAATGCCGCGAAGTGAATAACTGCCTCAATTGTGTATTTTTTCAGGTTGGATCTTAGAGCGGAAAAATTAAGAAGATCAACATTTTCGAAATTAACATTTTCAGGTACGGATTCCTTATGCCCCCTTGACAGATTATCAAAAACGATAACCCTGTGCTGATCATTTTCGCTGAGGGTCTTTACCAGGTGTGAGCCGATATATCCCGCACCGCCGGTCACCAGAATATTCATACTTTTCTCGATTTTAGTGAAATAATTTAGTTTTTTTAGGACTCTTTTCCAAAAAATATAAGAAATATCCACGGAGAAAAAAACATCTCTTTTTTGTTCAACTGGTTTCAGCAAAAGAAACACTTTTATTATATCTTCTATCTACATTGAAACAGTCACCGCCAGTCGCTATTTTTGTTTCAATTCTAATTAAACTTAAAAAGAAAGTATGACTGAAAAGGAATTTACTGCCGGCTGGATCAGGAAGTTATCATCAGGCGTTCTGAAATCATTTCCTGAAGATTTTCTGGATTCAGCTGACACGAAAGTAATTAAGCTTCCCAGCATTGAACTAATCTTAGGCGAAGAACTATTTGGCAATTATGATTTGCTGGATACTAAACACAATTCCGTGCTTATGGTTGATGATTATTATTCAGCCAAATATATTATTTATGCAAACCGTACAAAGCCAGGCGATATACGGATTCCTGTTATAAATGAACAAACAACAAAAATGGTGAAGGCGTACGAAAAGCATCTCGATGAAACTTTAAGAGTAATAGAAAAAGAATTTAATAAAAATTTTCCCGGCTCAAAGAACCACCTTAGCACGATCAATGATATTTTTAATCATGTGAATATAAAGAGATTATGAGTGATAGAGTTAAGTAAAGACATTTTTGAATATTTAACGTCATTGTATGGTAGTGAATCCGCGCTGGCTTATAAAGCATATATACAAACCGAACACACCACATACTTAAGAAAAAAAAAGAATTATTCATCTGAAAATCTGATCAATGATCTGTCTGAATATGGAATTACAGTTCAGCAGGAACCTGAAATACCTGATGCATATAAAATTATAAAGGGAGAGAATGCAGCAGGTAAGACTATTCAGCATATAACGGGTAAATATTACATTCAGAGTTTATCATCTATGGTACCAGCCATGGTTCTGGATCCAAAAGAAAAAGATGTAGTACTCGATCTCTGTGCAGCACCCGGATCAAAAACCACACAGCTTTCGGATCTGATGGGCAACAAGGGTACACTTATCTCGAATGAGATCAGTGTTGACAGAGTTAAAATGCTTGTTCATAATATTGACCGAATGAATGTAATAAATATTGGTGTACTTAATCACAAAGGCGAGTTACTAAGTAAGGTTTACTCAAATTACTTTGATAAGATACTTGTTGACGCACCATGCAGTGCCTTGGGAGTTTTACAAAAGAAACAGGAAGTAAGCAGCTGGTGGAATGAAGAGAGAGTAGCAGTAATTGCATCTATTCAACTTAAACTGCTCATCGCAGCAATAAAGATGCTGAAGCCAGGCGGAGAGCTGGTTTACTCTACCTGTACTTTGACTCCGGAGGAAAACGAAATTATAGTTAATACTGTTCTGCGCAAGTATCCGGTCGAAGCAGCTGTGATAGAATTTCCTCTGGAATCCCATGAGGGATTCACTTCATATAAAAATGAACGTCTTCATCCTGATCTTAAAAAAGCAAAAAGGATCCTGCCCTGGCAGGTCGACTCAGAGGGATTCTTTGTAGTTAAGCTGAGAAAAACTTCAGAAACAGAAACAAATGGCTCAAATACTGGCAAAGTATCAGGATTAAGTTTTATCAGTTCTGATCATAAATCAATCAGGGGACATCTGGCCGAACTAAGTGATGCCTATGGTATACATAACACTGTTTGGAATGGATACAAGTATCTGGCCAAAGGAACTGATTTATTCTTTACTGCAGAGAGCTGGAATGATTCTGACCTTAGTTCTTTCACACGCGTTGGTACCAGGTTCGGTTCCATAGGAAAAAATAATAAACTTCAGCTGCACCCTTTTGCCGTACAATACTTTAGTGATGAGATAAAAGAAAATATTTATTTTGTAAAAGACAAAAATGAATTAAGGAATTATCTTGCAGGGGGTATTATCAGGACTTCCGCTGAACCAGGGACATTAAAAGCTGTAAAATATAGAGACATAATGCTTGGTACAGCTGTTCCGGTGCATAATGGATTAAAAAGCCAGTTTCCCAAATCTAAACGTATGCAGGAAATTATTCTTTAATCAGAAAATACATCAGAAAAAACCTCCGGGGTTTTCTTTCAACCCTGGAGCTTTCTCTGATCGTGAATCAAGTTGAAGCCAGAATGAATAGTTTGGGAAAACAAAGCAAAACCTCCGGGGTTAAGAAAAACCCCGGAGGTTAACGTAAGGAGGTTTCCTGAAAGACCTCCAAGGTTTTCCTCAACCTTGGAGGTCTGGAATTAGTAACGAGCGCAGCATTTATACATCGTAATATAATGAGAACTCAAAGGGATGCGGCTGAAGCGCCATCGGTTTAATCTCTTTGGTAATCTTATAATTTATCCATGTCTGAATTACATCCTCAGTAAAAACATCTCCTTTTGTGAGGTATTCATGATCTTCAGCCAAAGCTTTTAAGGCCTCATCAAGGCTTGCGGGAGTAGAAGGTACACCCTTTAATTCTTCAGGATCCATATCATAAATATCTTTATCAAGAGGTTCACCCGGATCAATTCTGTTTATTATACCATCAAGACCTGCCAATAGAATAGCAGAAAACGCAAGGTAGGGGTTTGCAGCCGGATCAGGGCATCTGAACTCAACTCTTTTTGCTTTCGGGCTGGTAGAGTACATTGGGATTCTGATTGAGGCGCTCCTGTTCCTCTGTGAGTAAGCAAGATTAACAGGTGCTTCATAACCCGGAACCAGTCTCTTATAGGAATTTGTAGTCGGATTTGTAAAGGCAAGCAATGATGGGGCATGCTTCAACAAACCGCCAATAAAGTAAAGAGCCATCTCACTTAAACCTGCGTAACCGGTGCCTGCGAATAAAGGTTTTCCGGCTTTCCAGAGACTTGTATGCACATGCATCCCGCTGCCATTATCACCAACAATAGGTTTCGGCATATATGTAACCGTCTTATTATTTTTCTTTGCAGTATTCTTAACAATATATTTAAATGTAAGCAGTTGATCCGCAGCTTTAACCAGGCTTTGAAATCTTAAATCAATTTCACACTGTCCGCCGCTTGCTACTTCATGATGCTGCGCTTCCACATCTATACCGACATTTATTAAATTAAGCACCATTTCATTTCTAAGATCCATAAGGGCATCTGTAGGCGGAACAGGAAAATAACCTTCTTTAAATCTGGGTTTATAACCAAGGTTAGGTCCTTCATCCCTGCCGCTGTTCCATTTCCCTTCAATCGAATCTACTGCGTAAAAACTACTGTTAGGCTGAGTATCAAATCTGACATCATCAAATACAAAGAATTCTGCTTCCGGTCCGAAGAATGCATTATCAGCTATTCCTGTAGACTGGAGGTAGGCCATAGCTTTCTGGGCGATATTTCTGGGGCATCTTGAATACTTTTCTCTTGTTGAAGGTTCGTAAACATCACATATCAAACTGATTGTCGGGGCTTCGACAAAAGGATCAAGAAACATTGAATTAGGATCCGGAATAATAAGCATATCGCTTTCATTTATCGCTTTCCAGCCTCTCATGGATGAACCGTCAAAGCCGAATCCATTCACAAAAGAATCCGCATCGAATTGCTGCACGGGAATAGTGGTGTGCTGCCATTGTCCCGGAAAATCCATAAACTTAAAATCAACAAATTTGATATTATTGGAAGCAATATAATTTAATACATTTTCCACAGGAGAGTTCTCACCTGCCTTTGTCTTTCCTTTTGCCATTGTGATACCTTTTTCAGTTATTGATTTATATTTCTAGTTCAGTTGTTTCTTTGATAGTTGATAATATGAAGTTGGTTACTGTACGGGCAACTCCCGGCCAGGATTGTATTTCAGCCAGAAGTTTTTCCAGTGATTCTGAATTTTTGGCTACCGCCTTGAGCATATGTGATCCTTCGCCCAGAACTGAATAACATTCAATTATCTGCGGAATCTTCTCGATATGACTTATAAGTCCTTTGTAATGCTTGGATGACTCCATGACAACAATAATAAATGCCATAATATCATAGCCGAATGCTTTTCTGTTAAGCTTGGTATAATAGCCCTGGATAATACCACTCTCTTCAAGTTTATGAAGGCGCTCGCTCACAGAAGGCACAGAAAGTCCAACTACTTCTGCAAGTTCATTTCTCTTGGTTCTGCCGTTTTTCTGAAGAGTTTTAAGTAGTTTTTTATCAACATCGTCAAGCATACAAAGCCTTATTTTTTTAGGAGAATAACTTATTTCTCCTTTAAATATAAGGTATGGCTGCTGAATTTGCAATAATAATATTTATTTTTTTAGGATAGAGTTAAACATTTTCTTATTTATTAAGACGTGGAGTTAATAATACTTAAAATATGCAGGCATTAAGTTTTGTGAATCCCAAATGGCGTAAAGTATTCTTTTCTGCTTTTAATCTTTTCAAAAAGTTCTATATTCTTCAGGGGCCGCTCCTGCAGCTTATGATACAAATGATATTGTACCGCTATGTTATTTAAGGATTTAATCTTAACATTAGTTAATTCGAGTCTGTATTGTATATCGCTATCCTCACCAATTGAGGGCGCAGTATATCGTTCGTCAAATCCATTTATAGCTAAGAGATCTTTCTTATATAAAGAAAAGTTGCAGCCCAGCAGACCACGTTTTTTATTATTAGTAAATCTTCTAAGCAAATTAGCTTTAAGATAAAACCCTTTTTCAACATCATAGGATCTGCCAAATACACCATCACAAACAAGATTGTTAAAAGTATGTTCCAGATATCCTTTTCTGATATTATCTTCGCTCAGACTGCGGGTAAGTTTTTCAGAAAGATTTACTCTTCTTCCCGTAAGACAAACACCGGGTGAACTATTATTATAATGTTCCCCCACGAACGCTTTATGCGGGACACAATCCCCATCAATAAAAATCAGATACTCAGAATCCGCAATACGTACAGCACTGTTAAGGATTTTATTTTTTCTGAATCCCAGGTCTTCATGCCAGACGTGCTTCAACGTAAAAGAACTTTGAGAAGAAATAGATTCAATTTGTTTTGAAATATCCAGGGGTGAGCCGTCATCTGCAATAATTATTTCAAATTCATTAAAACTTTGTCGTTCAAATCCGGCAAGCAGTAATTTGAGATAATCAATTCTTTTATAGAAGGATAAAATAACAGTAGCTTTATTCATTATTTCTGAATGTCCGCACTTCCGCGTTCAGTTAGATCTACCTTTTTCCCTACTGATCGCTTATATTTACCTTTCTTCTCCTCAATCTTCGGTGGTTTCTGAGGGACAGGTATTCTTATTTTCTTTTTTTCCTTTTTATTCTTTTCTTTTTTCATAATTGTATAAAATAAAAAAAGCCGGTTATATTTCAAACCGGCTTTTCTATTTTTAATCTTTACAGAACAGTTACTTTAAGAGAAGCATTTTCCTTGTTGATACAAAATTTCCTGCTGCTATCTTATAGATATAAGTTCCGGTCGGTAGATTTGAAGCATCAAAACTAACAGAATAAATGCCGGAAGTTTTTTCCTCATTCAGCAGGGTTGCCACTTCTTTGCCTAATATATCATATACTTTCAGTGATACCATGGCTGCTTCAGGGATGCTGAAATTGATTGTAGTGGCAGGGTTAAATGGATTAGGATAATTCTGAGCAAGTTGATAGCTAACAGGAGTACCATCCAATTTCTCAACATCCGTTGATCCTTTAACAACCTTCTGAACTAACGAATAGTCAGCCCCTCCGAATGCTACCAGATACGCTGTCTGCCCGTCAGGACTAAAGGCAATACCACGCTGTCTTTCTGCTGAAAGATCTGATCCCTCTACTACCCAGAACAGACTATCGGTTACAGTTTTATTTTCTACATCAATTTCATAGTATGCGTGACTGCTGAGCTGATAATTGCCAAACATTCCGGGATCAGCATACCCCGCAGTACCTGCACCGGCCCATAATCTGCCAGTTGCAGGATTCCAGTTTGCTGCTTCTGTCTTAAATCCAAGTAAACTATCCTGAAGTTCAAATTGGCTGAATTCATCATCACGATGATATATGTAGATTCCGGAAGCTGTATAAGCCATGAGATAAAGATCAAGACCATCGGGTGAAACTTCAGTAGTTCTTGCGTAGGCTGATGTTGAATCAATTGCATTTCCCAGGTAATTAAAGTCTTTATCATACATATGAACAGGTTCACCAGGCAGCACTGGTTCCACATAAATATTTCCTGCACTATCAACTCCCGGTGCAGTGGGGGAAGTCATCGTAGCTGCGACATCAAGATCAACCTTATTGAGTACTGCGCCGGTTTTATAATCCAACCTGTACATGGTAGGCCAGCCCGTCATATACAGAATATTACCTTCATGATCTTCTTTCATACCACGTGTAGAATACCAAAGAGTATCAGTAACCCCATTTCCCTGCAGTATATTAAAAGGTGAGAAAGAAGCCTGAGTTCCGTCAGGATTGAATACATAAATAGAACGTGTGCTGACATACCCGGTGTCAGTATTAACACTATCAGTGTAGCTGTAAGCAGAAACCCATACCTTACCATCAGGATCAACAGCAACAGCATGACCATCACCAAGCAAAGTATCTGTTGCTGTATCTGCCGGAAATCTTCCAACATTGGTCCATTGAGCAAATCCTGAACCTCCCAGAATCAAAAAAGTAACTAATAGTAAAATATCTTTTCTCATTGTTTCCTCCTTGTTATATGTGAACGGTTGTATTTTACGTTACTAATTTCTACATACAAATGAAATTTTTATGTTATGCAGCAGGAATGAAAATTTGTATGTTGATAATAAGAAGGTATTTTTACATGTTATGAGAATAAAAAAAAAGCCAGCCCTTATACAGGACTGGCTTTGTTATATAAACGTAGTGCGGATTACTTCAAGAGAAGCATTTTCTTTGTTGATGAATAATTACCCGCAGAAATAGTATAAATGTAGGTTCCTGTAGGTAATTGTGAAGCATCAAACGAAACACTATAGATACCAGAGGCCTTTTCTTCATTCATCAAATTAGCTACTTCTTTACCCAGTACATCATAAACCTTAATTGATACCATACCAGCTTCAGGAATACTGAAGGTGATTGTAGTTGAAGGGTTAAATGGATTTGGATAGTTCTGAGCTAATTCATAACTTGTTGCAATTCCTTCTAATTTTTCAACTGCAGTTCCACCTTTTGTAAGCTTTTGGATAAAAGGCATACCAGGTGCTCCAAAGCAGCCAACGTAAGCTGTCTTGCCGTCAGCACTGATGCCAATAGCGCGTTGTTTTTCATTAGCATTATCTGCTGTGCTGAGTGTCCAGAATAAGCTGTCTTTTAACACTTTGTTAGCAAGATCAATCTTGTACCATGCCCATGAGGATAACTGATAATTTCCGAATAATCCCGGAGCATCATATCCTGTGTTTCCGGCGCTTACCCACAGGTGTCCTGCATCAACGGGATCCCAGCATACTGACTCAGTATTGAATCCTTCCAAGCTGTCTGTGATAGCAAACTGAGTAAATTCATCATCACGGTGCCAAACATAGATCTTATTATTTGTATATCCGCAATCATAGAAGGTTAAACCATCGGCTGATACAGCTGAGGTTCTTGCATAACCTTTAGAAGCGTCGTATACGTTACCAAGATAAGCAAAGTCTTTATCATATATCTGAACCGGGTTACCAGGAATAACAGGTTTTACGTAGATGTTTCCATTAGCATCAACAGCAGCAGAACCGCCTGTACTGATTTTGCCGGCAAGACTTAAATCAACCTTTGCCATTGCAGCACCGGTCTTATAATCAAATCTGTACAATTTAGCAGGGTTTCCATGTGTGAGGATAATATTACCTTCATGGTCTAAGGCCATACCGGTCGTTGCGCCTTTCAATGTATCCGAAATACCATTTCCAACTGCCATTTTGATTGGTGAAAAAGAAACTTGACTACCATCAGGATTAAAAACCTGAATAGTGCGAACTTTTTGCCATCCGCCGGCAACACCAGGATTAGCCAAGCTGTCATTTGTATAGTAATCAGAAGCCCAGATCTTACCATCACGATCTACAACCAGACCATGAAGATGACCTTTTTGTTCACCTGGCCATGGACCTACATTAGTCCACTGAGCAAATGCGGTAACTGTCAACATAACGAATGTGAAAACAAATAATAAACGTTTGGTCATTAGAACTCCTCCTTGATAGAATTAAATTTGTAAGTAAACATAGTACTTGGATCATATTTTCCAAACGAATTACTTGTTTCAGTTAATTATTGTTCAATGAAAAATTTAAGTTGACAAATAAAGAGTATTTTATTATCCTTTAGACTTTTTAAAAATAAAAAAAGCCGGTCTTATTCAGACCGGCTTTTTAATAAACTAAGGCGCGATTACTTCAGGAGAAGCATCTTTCTTGTTGATGTGAAATTACCAGTTGAGATCTTATAGATATAAGTTCCGGTTGGTAAGTTAGAAGCATCAAAAGAAACAGTGTAAGTACCAGCTGATTTATCTTCGTTCATTAAATTAGCAACTTCTTTACCCAAAATATCATAAACCTTTAATGATACCATTCCAGCTTCAGGAATGCTGAAGGTGATTGTGGTAGCAGGGTTAAATGGATTTGGATAGTTCTGAGCCAATTCATATGTAGTCGGATTTTCGCCGATCTGTTTTACATCTGTTGTTTCATAAGCAAGAATGTCACCCATCTGACCAAATGCGTTTTTCACTTTTGCGGTAAGGATCCACGGAGTGATATATAAGTAATGATCTACTGCAACCTGATTTTCGTTATCGTTAGCACCGCCATTTTCAGGTAATCCCCAGTTAGCTCCATATTTGTACTGGATCTTTAATGGAGAATACTTTTTAAATGTTAAGTTAACAGACCAGATACCGTCATTAGCTTTTGCATCACCGTTTGTACCGTCGTCAAAAAGGAATTTAACTTTATCCTGATCTGTATTAGGCCAACCGCCGCCAGGCCACTGTAATGGAGGAACTGCACCAGCAATAAATACATTTTTAACTGTAGGGAATACCTGACCTGTAAATGCGTTCTTAGCTCCATTCATATCACATTCGAAAGTAATAACAACATCATTATTGAGCATGTTGTCACCAGTGAGATCATTGAATGTTCTTTCAATGAAAGCTGTACCGGAACTAACATTATCCGGAGTGAATGTATAGGTCTTATTAGGATCGCCTTCCCAAACTACAGTGCTGCCTGCAATATAAGCATACTTATAGTTCCAGGTTTCAGCAGCAGCTACTGTGTACTGTTTTGTGAATTCGTAGTAGTTAGGATCGCCGGAGCTTACTGATAAAACATCAGTTCCACTCCATCCATTGAAACTGCCGCGAACTGTAACTGTATCAGTAGCAGGATTGAAACGGCCGGAAGCTATTTCATATTCCATGTTTACTGAGAATGTTACTGTAACAGGCGCACCAAGTTTATCTACATCATTGTAGAAAGCCGTGAATGTAGCAGGAGCTGCAGGAACTGTATATGTTCTGTTGCTGATTGATTCCCAGCCATCAGCACCCTTGATGAATTTGAATTCTAATGCATCACCAGGAGTTAATGGAACTGTAACTTCATAAATAAGATCACTGTTAGCATCGGTCATTGTTAAAGCACCGTCGCCCCAGTTTGTAAATGTACCAGCTATTCTAACGTTATCAGTACCAGGAGTAAAGTTACCAGCCTGCTGCTGAATAGTCATATTTACCTGGAAAGTAATGTTAACTGTGGCAGCGCCGCCTTTAGTGAGTTTCTGAACAAGAGGCATACCGCTTGCTCCAAAGCATCCAACGTAAGCTGTCTTACCGTCAGCACTGATAGCAATACCGCGCTGTTTTTCATTAGCGTTATCTGCTGTGCTGAGTGTCCAGAATAAACTGTCTTTTAACACTTTGTTAGCAAGATCAATCTTGTACCATGCCCATGATGATAACTGATAATTTCCGAATAATCCCGGAGCATCATATCCTGTGTTACCAGCACTTGCCCACAGGTGTCCTGCATCAATTGGATCCCAGCATACTGATTCAGTATTGAATCCTTCCAAACTGTCTGTGATAGCAAACTGAGTAAACTCATCATCACGATGCCAGACATAGATCTTGTTGTTTGTATATCCGCAATCATAGAAGGTTAAGCCATCTGGTGATACAGCTGATGTTCTCGCGTAACCTTTAGATGCGTCGTATACGTTGCCAAGATAAGCAAAGTCTTTATCATACATCTGAACCGGGTTACCAGGAATAACGGGTTTAACGTAAATGTTTCCATTAGCGTCAACAGCAGCAGCACCGCCTGTACTAATTTTGCCGGCAAGACTTAAATCAACCTTTGCCATTGCAGCACCGGTCTTATAATTAAATCTGTACAATTTAGCCGGGTTTCCATGCGTGTAGATAATATTACCTTCATGGTCTGTGGTCATACCGGTGGTTGCACCTTTCAGTGTATCCGAAATACCATTTCCAACAGCCATTTTGATTGGTGAAAAAGAAACCTGAGTACCATCTGGATTATAAACTAAAATGGAACGAACTTTTTGCCATCCGCCGGCAACACCTGGATTAGCTAAGCTGTCGTTAGTATAGTAATCAGAAACCCATATCTTTCCATCAGGATCGATAGCTATACCGTGCAGGTGACCTTTTTTGTCTGTTGGCCATGGACCTACATTAGTCCACTGCGCGAACATAGACGCGGTGAGCATAAAGAAAGTTAATATAAATAGAACACGTTTGATCATAGGACCTCCTCCTTGTTGGTTTTAACGATTGGGACTAATATACAACATTGTTTTTTTTTTCCAAAGAAAAAAAATCTACTAATACGATTACATAGTCTTATTATAACTTCATAAAAAGCCGGGCTTGTTCAGACCGGCTTTTTATTATTATTTTATCAAAGTCATTTTCTTAGATTGTGTAAAGTTACCGGAACTAATTCTATAGAAATAAGTGCCGCTTGTAAGTTTTGCTGCATCAAATTCAACCGAGTAAACACCTGCAGATTTTTCCTCATTTAGAATATTAGCAACTTCTTTACCCAGAATATCGAAAATCTTTAATGATACCAAACCCGCTTCAGGAATGCTGAAGGTAATTGTGGTTGTCGGGTTAAAGGGATTAGGATAATTCTGTGCTAATTCATATGTAACAGGATTTTCGCCGATCTGTTTTACATCTGTTGTTTCATATGCAAGTATATCACCCATTTCACCGAATACGTTTCTTACTCTTGCTGTAAGGATCCAGGGGGTAATATATAGATAGTGATCTACCGCAACCTGATTTTCATTATCGTTAGCACCGCCGTTTTCAGGTAATCCCCAGTTAGCACCATATTTGTATTGGATCTTTAAAGGAGAATATTGCTGGAATACCAGGTTAACTGACCAGATACTATCATTAGCTACTGAGTCGCCGTTAGTACCGTCATCAAACAGAAAGTAAACTTTATCCTGATCTGTATCCGGCCATCCGCCGCCGGGCCATTGTAATGGTGGAACAGCACCTGCAATGAAGACATTCTGAATAGAAGGAAATGGCTGACCGGTACGTGCATTGATTGCACCCCGCATATCAACTTCGAAAGTAATAGTTACATCATTATTGAGCATATTATCAGGTGTAAGATCATTGAATGTTCTTTCAATGAAAACATTACCAGCGGTAAGATCATCCTGAGTAAATGTATAGGTTTTGTTAGGATCACCTTCCCATACAACGTTGGCGCCTGAAATATAAGCATATTTGTAATTCCAGGTTTCACCGGCAGAAACTGTGTACTCTTTGGTGAACTCGTAGAAGTTGGGATCACCTGAACTTACAGTTAAAACATCAGTCCCGCTCCATCCATTGAAACTACCACGGACTGTAACAGTATCGGTAGCAGGATTAAAACGGCCGGATGCTATTTCATATTCCATGTTAACTGAAAAAGTAACTGTTACCGGTGCACCAAGTACATCAACATCATTGTAGAAAGCTGTATATGTGCTGTTTGTATCAGGAACAACATAAAGCCTATTGTCAATTGATTCCCATCCATCAGCACCCATAATAAACTTGAATTCCAGTGTATCACCAGGGCTAAACTGCAGAGTGGTATCGTAAATCATATCATTGTTAGTATCACTCAACACTATGGCACTATCGCCCCAGCTTGTGAAGGTTCCAGCTAATCTAACACTATCAGTACCAGGATCAAAATTTCCAGCCTGCTGTTGTATTGTCATATTGACCTGAAATGTAACATCCACTGTTTGAGAAAAACCACTGAATGAAAGTAAACAAAAAGAATATATAAATAATAGACGACGTATCATAGTCTATTCCTCCTTTATCTGATGATTATAATAGTTTCCTAATAAAATAAGATATTATTTGATTTCTCCAAGATACTCAAAATGCCCTCAGATATTGATCCTGAAGATCTCCGGCTAATATCCCGCTGCCGTTTTTATCAGAATTTAATGCCTAATGAAAAATGCTGTGTTTCTTTGAACTGATTAAAGTCCTGATAAGCATAGTCAAAAGATAATCCCAATCTCGGTGCAAAATCATAACTCAGACCAACACCCAGGGTTAATCCTTCTTCATCGGTATTGTCCAGGAAAAGAGATTTATAACCGCCTCTGAAAGAAATGAGATTGTAGAATGTATACTCTGCTCCTAGATTTAATGATTCTGAATTGTCATTTGGATGTAAAGCATCAACACCAAGAGTAAATCTATGTGATTCAAGATCCAACACATCCATAGCGATTCCAATCCTGAATACCAATGGTAATGGATAAGAATCAGTATTAAGTCTTGCTAAAATCTGATCGTTATTTCCATACTGAGTATCATCTATATCATGCTGAACATAGAGATCCTTGCCATCGAGCTGCATATCTGTACCGAAATTCTGTATAGCAGCACCAATTCTCAATCCGTAGATATCTGAAGTAAACAATACTCCAAGATCCGCAGCTACTGCATTAGCAGAAGTATGATAGATCTGCTCACTAACATATTTAACCGTACCGCCTATTGAGAAACGGTCTGTAAGATTATATGAATATGAAAGCGCGAAACTCAGTCCGTACGGAGTAAACATTTCTCCTGTTCCTTCCGGCTCATTCATAGTAGTAACTTCCATTTCACCAATGTTGAGATATGTAACTGAAAGTCCAAGAGCACCCATATCAGACATATTAAATACGGCACCTGCCCAGTTATAGCTTATGTCAGCTATCCATTTTGAATGTGAGAAAAAAGCACCGCTGGTCTGCATACGGGCAGCTCCGGCAGGATTATAAAATAGAGAGGTAACATCGTTTGCAGTACCCACAAAAGCACTACCCATAGATATTGCACGTGGACCCACAGCGATATTGAGAAAAGGTGCGCCTGTTGTTCCGACTTTTGACTGACCTGCCAGAATTCCAACAATTGCAAAATATAATAATATAAATTTTTTCATATTTGCTATCTCCAATTATTTAATTAAGGCAAGTTTACCGACCTTAGTACCAACGCCTTGTGTTTCAACCACATACACATAAACTCCATATGCGACATCAAGATTCTCATCTGTACGCAGATTCCAATAAACGTCTCCTACGTAAAGATTGTCATGAGATAAGGTTCTCACTCTTTCTCCTCTTACCGTGTATATTGAGATTGTGGAGTTTGGCGGAACGTGAGTAAAACGTACTTTCCTTTCGCCTCTGCCTGATAATTGTGTCGACAGTAATCTTGATTCTGATTCATTGGTTACAATGTAAGGATTCGGAACAACCTTAATTTTATCCAGTTCATTACCTGCAAGAACTTTATCTATCTCTGCTGCTTTCATTGTGAAAGTGATCTCGTCATTATGATTAAACGGTCTTAAGGATGAGAGCTGCAGGTAGCCTTGTTTCGGCAGTGCAATGTTGGTTCCTTTATAGGTAATATCAATTTTCCACGTCCTGGTTTTCTTCCCGTTTACATTCTCATATAATAAAATGTTATGAGTAGTAAGAACAGTACCTGATTTCCAGTATGAAAAATTTACATATTCATTTTTTGAAGTATTTAATACTTTGAATGGAACTTCAACAGCAGGGTGAACATTACTTGGCCTTTGTTTTGGCGCTAAAGTATCTGCTATTGAAGTGGCCACATTAGAAGCAGAAAATTCTATTTTATAATTTGTCGGTAATCCAAAACCATTATTCTGCGGATAAGTCATATCTCTAAGAACGCTGAAATTATATGTCGGATTATTTGTATCCGCGATACCAAAAAAGCCTGATTTACTTGTATCCAGTTTTACAACTGCATCATTATAAAGCTGAACTCTGAAACCATGTCTGATTGGTGTATTACCCGCGAAGAATATTGATCTTGCGACAAGTGAATCATAAGGAGCAGTATAAGTACCATTTACAGCTTTCCTGGCTCCATTCACTAAGATAGTATCTTCTCCTGCCGGAATTGCTAAAACCTCAAGAGGTTTCACGATATGAGTACTTCCGTCCAATGGAATAAAAACCGTATCCGGAGTCTGCAGATCAATCAATGACCAGTTTATTGTATTGCCCTGAGCTCCTGTATCCTGGAAAGCGATCTTATATTGGAACCCTTCTCTGATTGCCTGATCATCAACAAATTCAAGCTGTATTGAGCCGGTGCCGATAAAACCAACTGATTTCTGAATATCAGCAATACGTGCATCTTTATACCCGGCCGGTCTTACACCAGGAGTAATAAATCCGGTATTAAGATCAGTTACTATTTCGCCTGTTGCTGATCTTCTTAAAAATTTAGAATTCTCAGCAGGGAAAATGTCTAAAGCTGTCTCACCATGATCATATGCACAAACAGCATAGTAATATGTTATACCTTTAGTAACTGTAGAATCTATAAATCTGTTTGTAACTCCGGTATTGTTGCCCAGATAGAATGTTGTTCCTCCAACCTGGTCAAGCATTTTCGGTGTTGGATAGAAAAATCCTTTCACAGTATCAACCAGATCAAATTGAGCAATTGGTCTGTCAAAAGTTAAGTAACCATTTGCATCGGTCACTACTCTGGCATCCTGAAAACTTGCATCTGTTGCGCGGTAGATCTTGTAACCCTGGAAATCCTGCTTCTTGGTTATGAAATCTCTTGAGCTTTCAGTAATCCTGCCATCCCAGTAGATAACAACCTTACCATCTTCCTGAGTAAGAGTAATGGTAGGTTTGTAAGGGGGCTGAGGGAATTTATATCCGTTATCATAAACCTGCTGTACAATATCTTTGTTTCCAACTATATCCTGATAGTCTTCACCGAATAACAGCGCGACGGAAAACCTTTCCTTTACGTCAGGATTGCCGTTGCTGGGAACGAGAGGGAAATACCCTGAAGAATAGATAAAGTCACCATCCTGCGGTTCAGGACTGATAATATCAAATCTTCCCGGGAGCATTCTGTTCCAAACGAGAGTATCAACACTAAGATCAGGAGAAATAGACTGATTGAAGAAGTTGAATCCTGTAAGACCTATCTGATCTGATTCATTAGGATCTGTTCTTCCGAAGTTAGGTTCTCCCTGATCAGGAACTCCGTTGCCCTCTCCAAAATCCGGACCTGTATAATTATCATCTCTAGGACCAACGCCGTCTATACCAACGTCATCATAATTAACATCCCAGTTACTATTTTCATCTATGTTGTTATCTCTTCTTTCGTCGATCAAAGGATCATTGACACCGGCGCCTGTAACATAGTTCTTATATTTTAATGCAGGAATAGGACTTATAGTATTATCAGGCAAACGTCTGTTTACTCTGGTTTCGAAATGAGCTGCCTCATTTTCATCAATAATACCATCAAGATCATTATCAATACCATCCAATGCAGTAGGAGCAGGAATTGCAACACCGCGGTCTATTCTGGCGATATTACCTTCCCTGAACTGAGTATTAGGATTAATAATAAATTTCTGATTCATTGAATACACAGTATCCGCGGGGGCTTTAACTGTATGAAGAACTCTTTCGTACTCTGTACTGCCGTTTGTATTTTTAATGTTTATTAAAACTACTTTGTCGCCGGCATTATACTTCTTTGCAGCAAAATCTTCTTTAACGAAACGTGATGCAGCTTCATTCTGTGAATCATCATCATTGTCAATACCATCGAACGGATTACCCGGAGATTCAAGGAACGCGTATCCTACGAATCCAACTTTCTGTCCGCGGTTACCAATGTAAGGGGGATTATCATAAGAATAAGTAACCCAGTTTAAGGGATCAAAAATAGCAAGATCGTCACCACTGTCGCCATCGCCGCCTGCTAATGTACCAACAACAGTACCGAATACTGCTTTGGAATAAATAGTAGTGCTTTCATTCTGAATATCATAAAGCCAGAAGATGCAATCTTCAGCAAGGAAGTTAGCCCATTGGAATCCGCGTACTCTCATCTTTAAACCCATACCGTGCCTGGTGGGATCGGTACTATCGGGCAGGAACAGAACGCCCTGGTTCTCATCATTATTAACGAAGTTAAATTCATCATCCCACTGATCATCAGCTTCATACAAGCTTTCCTGATCTGCCTGAATGATACCTCTGCCAAAGTAACCAAACCATTGAGGTTTACCATTCTCATCTTTCCAGTCTTTTGCAACAGGGTCATTCCACGCTATCTGAGGCCATGAATAAGGGATATGACTCATTGCGGGAGTTTCTTTACCAATATCAGGTTTCTCATTTCTGAAACCAGGTCTTGGATTCCAACCCCAGAAATAACTTTTTTTAGGATGGCCTTCTGTTAATACACTCTGGCCTCTGCGCGGTCCTCTTGGTATTATAACTGAATGAATAGTATCATTCTTTCTATTAACGAATTCCATTCCGATCAGAGGTATACAGTCACCGATATAGTTCTCACCTGAGCCTAACGGCCATTCTCCGCGGATATCAATTCCTTGTCTGAAGTCGGCAATATGTCCGTCATCATAAAAAGAGATACCAACACGGTTTCCATTATGGATACCCATCTGAAAAGGAAACTGAAATGGATCACTCCTTTGCTGAGAGATCAGAGCACCGGATGTAAGTATTATTATTAGGAGTAATTTTCTAAACATATATTAATTCCCTCTTAAAAATTATATGATAAACCAACTTCTACTCGTCTGGGCTCATAGTAGTGTGTGGGGTTATTGTACAGATCTTCAAGAGAATTAAAATCTGTACCTGAACTAACCTTTAAAGCATCCAGATAGTCAAATGAGAAAGCTGGATCACCTGAATTTGTATAAACATTAACAGGATTATCAAGATCAAGAACATTAAATACTTTCACAAAAAGAGAAACTGTTGAATTTCCGAACATAAAATCTTTGTATGCACGTAAGTCGAGATTAAAGATAGATGGTTTATTCGCGCTGTTTCTTGGGAAACCATTTTGTGAAATATTGGTATTCTTATTAACACCTGGTGTATAAGGCTGACCGGTGTAGAAGTTACCAATTAAGGAGAATCCATAATCATTGGCTTTTGAATAAGCTACTGATAAATTTAGTGTATGTGTCTGATCCCAGTTCAAAGGAGCAATAAATGTTTCAGGCAGCGCACCGCCGGCAATCGCGTTTCTTGCATCCTGAGGGTTTGAAGAGTTTCCTTTTGTAACTGAGTAAGTATAATCAATATTAGTGGATAATCCGCCGCCGAATCTCTTCTCGAATTTAACAATGAATCCCTTAGCAAATCCGAAGTCTGAGTTTGAATACTGATAATAGCCGGTAGCTGTATTATAGATTAAAATTTCATTAACCTGTGTACCTGTAAGATTTCTGAAATCCTCAAAGAACATGGTAACATCTACAGCCATATCTTCGCCAACCTGCTGCTGTAAACCAATTTCACCTTTTACAGTAGTCTGAGGTTTAAGATTTGCATTACCAACTACACCGTATTGCGTATCATCAAAGATTTCAAAATCAGGATTCTGGTATAATAATTCATAGGATGGCAGCTGAAGGAAATGACCATATGAAAAGTGAATTACACCTCTGTCAGTAATTGGGAAAGCAAGACCGATTCTGGGACTTAACTGATATTTAAGGTCTGCATCCTTATACCAGTAAGATCTCAGCTCATCAATAGTCTTTGTTGCTTCTCCCGCATCCTGAACGCCATTATCATTATTATCATGAAATCTGTTGTTGGGATTTCTTGGATAAGTGATTGTCGGATCAGTAGGATCTGATAGCACTTTTGCATCAGGATCAAAAACATCTAATCTTACACCAAGATTGAAGATCAGGTTGAATGCTTCAAGTTTCGACTGAATATAAGCTGATGTTTCAATTGGCTTATGAAGATACTCGTCATTATTCTGTGTTGATGGAAGAGGAACTTCTACCTGGAATTTTCCACCTACGGTTGTTGGAATAAGAGTAATATTATGCATGAAGATACGGTGCTGTTTGAATTCACCGCCGAACTGGATGTTTAGCTGCTGAGTAAACTGATTTACCCAGTCTAATTTAATTCCGTAAGTTCCAGTCGATCTTTCAAAGCGTGAATAATCCGTGCCGCCAATTGCAAAGGCGTAAGGAGGTGTCTGGCGGATTCTGTTATTAACATACTGAGTTGTTGTATCGCTTAAGTTATTCAGTTCCTCGAAAAGATAATGATAATAATCTTTGAAGAAATATGATGCGCTTAATGTATAATAACTCGAAGCAGAAACTGCATGGTTTAATGAGAGTGTATTGGTATAACCTCTTCTGAATCTCTGAAGATTATTATCCGGAGTAAGTCTGTTGCTGCCGTTATAATCTTTATATTCCTGGTTATCAAAGATAGAACTGAATGTAAGCTTTATACCGGGGGTCGGACGTACAGTAAGTTTACCCTGGGCAAACATTCTTTCATTAGGATTCATTGGTACGTAACTGCTGTCGCCGCTCTGAACAATATTATAATCATTTCCGGCAGAGCCTTCTCTCTCAGTTGCAATGTCACTTACTAAAAAGGTTCTTCTTCCATAAAGGAATCCGATGTTCTCGAAATACCTGGCATTTGCGAAGAAAAATACTTTATCTCTTAAGATCGGACCACTTAAACTTCCCTCAAAATTCTTGATTGTCACCGGATCAATATCTTTTATATTCCAGAATATATTTTCTCTGTTTGAAAAATAATCTCCTGAATAAACCTGGAGATTACCTGAGAATTTATTATCGCCGTCTTTTGTAACAATATTAACTATACCAGACATTGCCTGGCCGTATTCAGCGTTGAATGCACCGCTTATTACCTGCAATTCCTGGATAGAATTAGTTGCAACATCAACAACGTTACTTCCATCATAAGCATCAGTTACAGGAACACCGTCTATCTGGTAGGCAATCTGACCGCTTCTGCCGCCGCGTAAATGAAGTCCGCCGCCGCTGTTTACTATACCAGCCTGAAGCTGAAGGACATCACTAACTTCCGTAACCGGAAGTTCAGAAATGAGCTCTTCACCAACTACTGAAGTTGAAGCCGTCATATCTTTTTGAACCATTGGTCTTGTAGCAACAACAACAACATCCTGTTTGAGCTCAATACTGGTCTCTGTAATCTGGATATCGAGGTTTGTAGTAAGATCAATGGATACTTTAATATTTTGAACAGTCGTTGAGTTATATCCGATTGCAGAAGCTTTAAGAGTATATACTCCCGGCGGAATATTGATGATATTATAATATCCGTCAATATCTGATGCAGCTCCAAGATTTGTTCCTTCCAGAATAATATTTACAAAAGGCATTGGTTCACCGGTCATACCATCAGTAACCCTTCCGGAGATTTTACCGGTAGTGCCAAGCATAGCATAAATATTAGTAATTAAGAAAGGAATAATCAGGAGTATTAATTTAAATCGTAACATATATTTCATAATACCTCCATAGAAGAATTTTCTTTTTTATCGCAGAAGATAGCAGCGAATTGTGCTAAAGTTAATAAAAGTAAAATACAACGTAAATAGATTATAAAGTGTATTACCGGGTATTAATAAAGCTCTAAATATAAAAGTCACGCTTTATTGGTGATTAAAAATACTCTTAAATCTAAGAGAATCCTACTACCTAAACAAAGGTTTTTTAGATCAGGAAAACCGTACTCCTACCTACATAAACGGGTAGGTATACCAGCGGTTATTTCTTCGCGCCAGAATATTCAGGATCAAAACTCTTCTGCAGTTTTTCATAAATACTCCTGAATATAAATTGAATTTCCTCTGATTCCTTCGAAAGTTTATCAGCTATAGCCCTGAAGTTATTTCCCGATACCAATTCCTGCAGTACCGTCTTCTCGGTTCTTGTAAGGCGGCAAAGGGATTCATCAGTAAATTTCTTATTATTAAAATAATTCTGGATCTTCAGGGCAAGCTGGGCAGACATAAGCGATCCGCCCTTATACGCAGTTTTAATACTGCTTATCATTCTTGAAGTAGGAAGGTTTTTTTCAATAAAACCAATAGCCCCGGCGCAAAGGGCATCGTAAATCTGATCACTTTCCTTATAAATTACCAAAACCAGAACAGTACTTTCAGGACTAATTTTCTTTATTCTCTTTATGCCTTCAATACCTGACATTCCGGGAAGATTAATATCTATAAGTACAATATCCGGCCTGAGGAGCTCCAGTTTTTCCAGCATATCTTCACAATTAGAATAAACCGCGCTGCAGAGGAATCCCTTTGTACTGTTTAGAATGATCTTAAGTCCATTACGGATTGTGCTATTATCCTCAACAATAGTAACGCTGATCGTCTTTTCTAAGGCTGTTAATTCTTTTGGTAGTAGTTCTTTTTTCACTTAACTAATTTAGTCCTTATTAGTTAATCCGACTACTACACAAATGGAGGTATTTCTTCTCAAATGACCAAAGCATTACTACCCCATCCAGTAGGTTCACTTCACTTTCTAAATTTGCACCGTCTCATTTTGAGGCTGACAAAATGTCCATATGACAATCATCGCTGAATCCCAAAGCTGTATTTTTCCCTATTAAGATATCGCTATAATATTCCTTACTATAAGGTGCTTATAATTACCTTATAATTACCTTGGAATTTGTACGGCTCCATACAAAACTATACCCAGAATGCATTCAAACTTGTTTAGAATAGGAAATATTATGAAAAAAGTGTATGCGGGGGTACAGAAATGTAGATAGTTTCGGTTGATTGACAGGTATGACAAAATGCCCGGGACAGGAACAAAAGCGGTAAGAATTACCGATAATAGTTTACTGTAGATGCGCTTAAATTAATCCCTCTTTTATAGCCTTGGAAACGGCCTCTGACTGTGAGTGTACATGAAGTTTTTTGTAGATATTACGGAAATGGAACCTGACTGTCTCAACACTGATAAATAATGTGCTAGCAATTGCTTTATAGCTGTTGCCTTCAACTAATCCGCTGAGGACTTCCTTTTCTCTTGGAGTAAGCAGTATATTGCTGTCTGAAGTGGTAGCAACCTTCTTTTGCTGAAAGAAGGCAACCACTTTCCGGGCTATATGTCCACTCATCGGCGCACCCCCCTCGTTTGCTTCCTTAATTGCTTCCAGAAGACGTGAAGGAGGAGTTTTCTTTACCAGATACCCGCTTGCACCCGCGCACAGGGCATCGAAAATAACTTCATTCTCATCATATATGGTAAGAACCAGTATTATGGTTTCAGGAAGTATAACCTTAACTTTTTTTATGCCTTCAATTCCTGACATACCGGGAAGATCAATATCCATGAGCAGCACATCAGGCCTGATCTTCTCGATTTGAAGAAGCATATCCTCGCAGTTTTCAAATGCAGCTGAGCAGTTATACCCATCCGTGCTGTCGATCAGCAGCTTTAATCCGTTCCTGATCGTACTATTATCATCCACTACAACCACATTAACCATTACACACTCTATAAAATATTGCCCCTAAATGTAACACTTGTACCTTCAGGAGTAAAGTTAATATCCAGTTCACCGCCGATATTTTTTGCTCTGTTCTTCATGTTATCCAGACCGTTACCCCGGTGTGCTGAGTTCTGTTTACTAAAACCTTTGCCGTTATCCCTAAGTTCAATTTCCAAAAGCTTCCCTTTGACATTAGCATTCAGAAAGATTTCCGTACATGATGAATGTGTGATTGCATTATTTATTGCTTCTTTAAAGGTGAGGAAAAGATTCTGCCGTTGTTCCATAGTAAGAGAAATTTTCTCAAGTGTCTGAAGATTGTGTGATCTGAATGAGATGCTGGTACAGGAAAGGATTTCAGAATATGTATCTTCGAGACGAAGAATGAGATCATAAAGAGAATCTCTTTTCGGATTTACAAGCCATACTATATCACTCATCTTGTCGATCAGGTCACGTGAATTGTCACTTATCATCTTCAGGTTTTTAGCAACTTCTTTATCTTCTGAGTTAAGCCGCTTATTAATAATCTCACTCAGAATTGATATTTCTGTAAGACTCGCACCGATATTATCATGCAGGTCAGCAGCTAACTTTATCCTGACGCGCTCAACGGCGAGAAGATCATTTATGTGCATTTTCATAAAATAGTAAATGGAGCTGCCGATTATGGAGATTACAATTAAGATAAACCACCAAGTTTCCCAGAAAGGAGGATGAATGATAAGCTTAATGAATGCACCTTTATCATTCCACACACCATCATTATTTGATCCAATTACCCTGAATGTATATTCACCGGGATCAAGATTAGTATAAGTAGCAAAGTTTCTCTTACCGGAATTTATCCAGTCGTTATCAAAGCCTTCCATCTTATATGAGTATTTATTCTCAGCAGGGTTCGAGAAGTCGAGTGCCACGAATTCGAAAGTAAAAACATACTGATCATAATCCAATTCGATTTCTTTTGTGAATTCCAGTGAGCTTTTCAGTGGTGAGTTAGCAGAATATGTCGAAACAGGTTTATTGAAAATCTGAAAATCAGTTATGTAAACTGCAGGAATATCCTTATTAGACACCAGCATTGAGGGGAAGAAAGAATTGAATCCATTAATTCCGCCAAAAAACAATTCTCCATCAATTCCCTTAAAGCATGCACCCCAGTAAAACTGATTGCTCTGCAGCCCGTTACCCTTATAGTAGTTCTGAAAATTTTCTTTTGTAACCTCAAATTTAGATAATCCGTTATTGGTACTCAGCCAAAGGTTTCCTTCATTATCACCCAGAATTCCATATATAATATCGTTAGCCAGTCCATTCTTTTCAGTGTAACGGGCTATAGTGAAATCGTTTTTACTGCTGCCTCTGAATTTAATTTTATTAAGTCCGCCGCCATAAGTTCCTACCCACAATATTCTTTTTTCATCTTCATAGATAGATAATATTCTGTTATTGCTTAAGCTGTTCTGAACTATTGAGTGTGCATAAATATGATCGAAGCTTACTGCTTCAGGATGTTGGATAGGATCCTTATTGAATTTTATTCTGTTCAATCCTTCCCAGGTACCTACCCAGATATTACCTGACCTGTCTTCATAAATACAATTCGATTGAATTTTATTGTTACTCAGTGAAGATGCATTTTTTGAATCATGCCTGAAATGTATAAAGCTGTTCGTTCTCCTATCCAGTAAATCCAGGCCTTGCTGTGTGCCTACCCACAGTCGTCCTTTAGAATCCTCAAAGAGTGCCTGAATAATATTACTGCCTAAGGAGTGGGGATTGCGGTTATCAGTTTTGAAATGTTCAAATCCGGTAATGATGTCAGTCCCTTTAAGAAATACCGCACGGTTGAGTCCGCCCCCCCAGGTACCAATCCATAGTTCATTCCTAGATGTCTGCAATATAGAAGTAATAGTATTTTCAGAAATGCTTGACGGATCCTTAGGATCGTTTTTGTAATGCTGTATTTTATTATTTTTTCTGTCAAATCTGTTGAGTCCGCCTTCAAGTGTTCCTATCCACAGCATACCTTTTTTATCCTGAAAGATTGCCCGTATTGTGCTGTAGCTGAGACTGTTTTCTTCAAATGGATTATGTTTGTAGTGCGTGAATTTATTTTTTCTTCTATCTATTTTATTGATCCCGCCTTCAGTAGTACCAGTCCAGATAATTCCTGTTCGGTCTTCAATGATTGATGTAATATTATTATTGCTTAGCGTGCCGGGTTCAGAAGAATGGAAGAGCGGCACGAACTCATTACTCTCTTTTATTAAATAACCTAATCCTGACTGGCTGCAGATCCAGATGTTTCCTTTTTTATCTTCATAGAAAGCATTTATAATTCCATTAAGTACTTTTCCAGAATTGAAAACTTTCTCTGTATACTTAGTGAATGATGCTTTCTGTTCGTTAAAGAAGTATACTCCGGCTTCGCTGCCTATCCACATTCTGTTTTGTAAATCGATTAACAGACTGTAAATGATATTACTTGATACATCTGTGGGAGATTCAGGATTTGAAAATAAATCGAACTTGTTCGTGTAGGTGTTAAATCTTAAGAGCCCATGGTCGGTGCCTAACCAGAGGCTGCCTTTGGAGTCACCGGCGATTGAAAAGATATTTACAATTCCCGGCAGGTTTACCGGAAGAGTAATTCTGCTGAATGTTTTGGAAGAAGTATTATATTTATTCAGCCCTCCGCCTTCTGTACCTATCCACAGATTGCCACTGTTATCTTCATAAAGAACTCTGATATTATTATTGCTTATTGAATTCGGATTGGTATTTGAATTTTGAAATCGTACAAATCTTTCCTTCTCCCTGTCAAATTTGTTTAAACCGCCGCTGTTGGTTCCAATCCATAATTCACCATTTCTGGTCTCGCAGACAGACCAGATGAAATTATCGGAAAGTGAATTTGAATCGAGCTGATCGTGACGGTAGATCTTTATCTTATAACCATCATACCTGTTTAACCCGTCCTCAGTAGAAAACCACAAAAATCCTCTGCTATCCTGCAGAATGGATCTGACTGTATTTTGTGACAGGCCATGTTCAATGGAAATATTCTCAATTTTCAATTCTTCTGAACCAAATCCATAAAAGGCTTTGATAGGAAAGCTGAGCAATAAGAAAAAGAATATGTATTTTGGAGTTTTTAGCATTTATCCTAAGTTATTCTGCGCTCAAAATAATAGCAGAACAGGGTTAAATTAACAAATGTTGTATAAAGTTGAAACATCAATTTAACTATGCCGGAGTGTTTGAATATTCTTTGCAGGGTAATCAGTTTGTCTATTTGCTTGAGATAAGATTTTTACTAATTTTTGTTGTTTTAATTACTATAAGCGGGTATCCATTGGGAAATAAAAAGAAACTCAGTAAACCACAACAAAGCAACTCAGAAGTATCCAGAGGCACGCGTTCACCAGGCTGGTTTTATCTTGTTCTGATACTACTTCCGGTTGTATTCCTGGTTTTATTGGAGATATTACTAAGAATTTTCAATTATGGAATAGATCTGCCTCAATGGGTACAGGTAGATAAAACCCGGCAAATACTTAATCCTGAGATTGCTTACAAGTATTTCTATACAACTAAAAATATCCCTCAGTCAAATCAGAACGTTTTTGATGTCGTTAAAAGTCCCCATAGCTACAGAGTATTTGTATTTGGAGAAAGCAGCGCAGCCGGATATCCTTATATTCCTAATGGATCCTTTTCCAATTACCTGCAGAAAAGGCTTGAACTTCTATATCCTCAAAAGAAAATTGAAGTAGTAAATGTGAGCATCTCAGCAACCAATACATTTACTATGAGAGATCTTATGCCCGGTGTTATTGAGCAGAAACCTGATCTGATAATATTTTATGCCGGTCATAATGAATATTATGGTGCGCTTGGTGTTGGTTCAATGGAATCAATTGGTTCCTCCAGAAGTATTGTAAATACTGTAATGTGGCTGAATCAGTTTAAAACTGTAGAACTTCTAAGAAACAGCATAAAGTTTATTCTTGGTTTATTCTCCGGAGATAAGGCAAAGCCTGCCGGCACTCTCATGTCGCAAATGGCGAAGGAACAATCAATCACATATCAATCAGATATATTTAACTCCGGACTCGAGCAGTTCGAAGGAAATATGAGAGACATGCTGGAAATGACAAAGGAGGCGGGCATACCTGTTTTATTCGGTATGCTAACCTCTAACCTGAAAGATCAGGAACCATTTATATCAGTGAAGTCAGAGGGGGTGCCCTCTGCGCAGGAGATATTTAATTCAGCTAAACAGGAATTAAAGAAAGGTAATACTCTGAAAGCTGCTGAACTATTCAGATATGCAAAAGATCTTGATGTATTAAGATTTAGGGCACCGGAAAAAATAAACATGATTATTAAAGATCTTGCAAGCGAATTTAATTACAATTATGTCAATATTGATTCTGTATTTAATAAGATGAGTCCGGACGGAATTGTTGGCGATAACCTCATGACTGATCATCTGCATCCCACTCTTTCCGGTAACAGAACTATTGGCAGGTTGTATTTTGAAAAGATAAGAGATTTGAAGTTATTACAATCAGATCAAAACAAAAATATTCCCGATCAACTTCAGGATAGCCTTACTATCAGGAATATTCCCTTCTCAGAGCTTGATTCAGTAATTGGAAAATTCAGAATAGCTTTTCTTAGGAACGACTGGCCATATGTTGATAAGAATAGCAGGAAAGATCCTGCTCACTTATTCAGATTAAAAACTAGTGTTGACTCTTTAGCATATCAGCTCGTAAATGGAAACATCAGTTGGGAAAAAGCACATAAAGAAATGGCGCTGAGATATTTGAACAGGAAACAGTATTCCTTATTCTCAAGAGAAGTATTTGTAATGGCTGATCAGTATCCATTTGTTGTTGAATATCATCAGTTTGCGGCAGATCAGCTGGTTGGAAGAAAGGAATACGACCTTGCTTTACCTCATTTATTCGCACAGGATAAGCAGTATCCTGACGCATTTACCTCAAAATGGATCGGCAATATTAAATTATCAAGAAATGAAGTTGAGGAGGCGATCAGATACCTGAATAAAAGTTTGAATTACAATAACAGTGATGCTCAGGTATTGTATAATCTTGCAGGGGCGTATTCTATGACCAGGCAATACAATAAAGCTCTTGAAGTTGTAAACCGAAGTCTTTCAATAAATCCCAATGACCCAAAAGCAAGAGCATTAAAGGCTCAGCTTTCCGGAGGCAGATAAGCAATATGGACGCATAAAGCGCATCCATATTACTTGAGTAATGAAATTACATTCCGGGTTGTTGATTAAAAGATAGCATAGATAAAAGGAGCCAGTGCTGATCCCTGAGTGAGGATAATCAATCCGCCAAGTAAAACCAGGAATATCACAATCGGCATTAACCACCATTTCTTTCTGACTTTGAGAAACTGCCACAACTCTGACAGTATTGATAATTTACTCATAATACAAGTTCCTTAATAATTCCGGATATACACGACACTTAAAACTGCCGTTCATAATCCTCCGGAGCCATTTCTTTTTTAGTTCTGTAATTCCAATAAGTATTGGTATTTTTTCTGAATTCCAGATCCAGAAACCTCTTCCCGAAGAGCATTGCAATGAATCTGATTGGTGTTATTATAAGATAGAAAAGAACACTCAGTATTATTCGTGTAGAAAACCAGCCGAGCACCAGAGCGAGTGCCATCCAGAAGATCTGGAATGGTTTTAACAGATTAGGATAGATGTTACCTGCCGCTATCAAAACAGCACCTATAATCAGAAAATATAAGTAACTATCCTTATTATACAGGAAGAGAACAATACAAATCAGAAGAGATACGATACCTAAGGTATTGCCGAACTTCTTTAATTCAATTTTTGTGCTCTTGATATTTTTTAATTCTTCTATCATATTTTATTTGCTTTTAGACTCCTGTTAATCCAGCACAAATTCTTTTTTCCAGTCACTTTTCTCTTCTAATGGTTTCTGGTCTTTTTTAGAGATCAGAAAATTTCCCATGACCAGGTAATCAATATTTGTCCGCATAAAACATTTATACGCATCCTGTGGTGTGCAGACAATCGGTTCTCCCCTTACATTGAATGATGTATTTACAATAACTGCACAGCCATACTTATCATTAAATGTTGAAATAGTCTTGTGGTATAAAGGGTTAGTATCTTTGTGAACTGTTTGTATTCTTGCTGAATAGTCCACATGAGTAACAGCAGGAATTTCAGATCTTACAATGTTTAACTTATCGATGCCGAATAGTTTTTCCTGGTCCTCAGACATAAGTCTTTTCTTATCATTTTTTACATTAGCTACCAGAAGCATGTATGGACTAGGATGCTCCAATTCAAAGTATTCTGAAACATGTTCATAAAGAACTGAAGGGGCAAAGGGACGAAAGCTTTCCCTGAATTTGATCTTCAGGTTCATTGTTTCCTGCATTTTGGGAGATCTTGCATCGCCAATAATCGTTCTTGAGCCTAATGCCCGCGGACCAAATTCCATTCTCCCCTGGAACCAGCCTATCACGTTCTCTGATGCGATAAGATCAGCAACACGTTCAGGAATTTCCGATTCATTAATATATTCATGTGAGATATTCTTCTCCTGCAGAAATTCCCTGATATGTGATTCTGAATATTCAGGACCAAGGTAAGATCCAAGCTGATGATCATTTCTTTCATCTGCTATACGTTCGTTATTCAGAACCTGATACCAGGTAAACAGAGCAGCGCCAAGAGCTCCGCCTGCATCACCCGCAGCCGGTTGAATCCAGATATCTTTGAAATTGCCATCTCTCAGCAGTTTACCGTTTGCAACACAATTAAGGGCTACTCCTCCGGCAAGACACAAATTGCTCATACCTGTTTCTTTGAAGATATGTTTACCCATCTTTAACATTACTTCTTCAGTTACATCCTGTACAGAACGCGCAAAGTCCATTTCTCGCTGTGTGAGTTTTGATTCAGGTTTTCGTGGTTCCCCTCCAAATAGCTTATGGAATTTAGAATTAGTCATTGTAAGTCCGGCACAATAATTAAAATATTCCATATTCATTCTGAAGGAGCCGTCATCCTTTACATCTATCAGATGCTTATAAATAAGATCCTTGTACTTTGGTTCACCGTATGGTGCGAGTCCCATTACTTTGTATTCGCCGGAATTAACTCTGAATCCGGTATAATAAGTAAATGCGGAATAAAGCATTCCAAGTGAATGAGGGAAACTTATATCCGCCAGTATTTCTAATTTATTCCCTTTACCCGTGCCATAACTTGTAGTGGTCCATTCCCCCACCCCATCCAAGGTAAGGAATGCAGCCTCCTTAAACGGAGAAGCGAAGAAAGCTGAAGCCGCGTGGGATTCATGATGTTCGGGGAAAACGATTTTCCCATCATAGTTCAATTCAGTCTGGATGTAAGATTTCATCCACAGCTTTTCTCTGATCCAGAGAGGCATTGCCTTTATAAAAGATTTTATACCTATGGGAGCGAAGGCTAAATATGTTTCCAGCAGTCTTTCAAATTTCAGAAAAGGTTTATCGTAAAAGGAAATATAATCCAGTTCATTGGAATTTATACCGGCGTGCTGAAGGCAGTACTTAATTGCATTTATAGGGAAATTGTGGTCATGTTTCTTTCTGGTAAATCTCTCTTCCTGTGCAGCGGCTATAATCTTTCCATCCTGTATAAGACAGGCGGCACTATCATGATAAAATGCTGAAATTCCTAATATATACATAAGTTAATTTTCTGAACTAATGTTGCTGGTAAGTATAATATACTAATTAGCATTATTCATTTCCACTTCACCCGACAGATAGTTGTAGCACAGACTTCAGTCTGTGTTAAAACTTATAGAAACAAAAAACCCCGGAAGATATCCCGGGGTTTTCTTTTATCTCAAACTTTTTTCCTGCTATTCCCTGACTACCCAGGTTTTTACAACAGCAGTAACAGTCGGATGTAGCTTTATGTTGACACTATATATACCTAAAGATTTAATCGGTTCAGATATTTCAATTCTTCTCTTATCAATATCATGACCTTTTTCTTTCAGTACATCTGCAATCATCTGTGTAGTTACGGTTCCGAAGATTTTATCTTCTTCACCTACTTTTACCGGAATAGTAACAGAGATTTTCTCAAGTTCAGCAGCAAGTTTTTCGGCAAGGTTATGTTCTTTAACCTTTTTCTTTGCTAACTGTTTTTTTTCCTCTTCCAGGGCGCGCATATTTCCTTTCTGAGCTGCAAATGCAATGTTTCTCGGAATAAGAAAATTTCTTGCATAACCGTCTTTTACGTCAATAATGTCGCCTAATTGTCCAAGCTGATCAAAGTTTTTTCTTAATATTACTTTCATTATTCCTCCATTACTTTAAGGCTTCTGATATATAAGGCAGCAAAGCTATTTGTCTGGCTCTTTTGATAGCGGAAACCAGTTCTCTCTGATGCGTTGTGCAGGTGCCGGTAATTCTTTTAGGAATAATCTTGCCTTGTTCCGTCAAAAACTTAATCAACCGTTTCTCATCCTTATAATCAATGTATGTGATATTGGCTTCGCAAAACTTACATACTCTTTTATTTTTCATTCTTTAATACCTTAATTGTTATTTAATAGTTCAGATTCTTCATCTGACAAGAACTTATCGAAACTATTGTCTTCATAATCCATATCATCTTCAGCAGTATCTATCGCACCGTTTTCGCCATTGCCTATATTCTTTCCAAGTTTATTTAAGAATTGAATACGTTTCGCTTTTATTTCAACTATACTTCTATTATGGCCGTCTTCAGTTTTCCAGCTTCTGCTTTGCAATTCCCCATCAACGAGAACAGCACTGCCTTTTTTTAGTCTTTCTCTGCAACTCTCAGCCAGTTTATTCCAGGCAACAACACCAACATAACATACGTCTTCCTGCCATTGATTGTTACTGTCTTTGTACTTTCTGTTTGCAGCAATAGAGAAATTAACAACCGGAGTACTGTTTGAGGTTTGTCTAAAGATCGGATCTTTAGTCAAATTTCCGGCAACTAATACGCTATTTAATTCAGGCATTTTCAAATCACCCATGCTCGTCCTCCATACTAATCATTTTAGTTATTTAGTCTACCTTCACTGTATTTTCCTGAACAAGTGGTTCGGGAGCTGGTTCACTCTGTTCCTTTTCCTGTTGTTTCTGAACCTTACTCTTCTCAATATATGCGAGCGCAAACTTATCGAGTACGATGGTAAGATATCTCAAAATATACTCGTCCAGTTGATACATTCTTTCAAGTTTTGAGATAAGATCGGAAGGAGCTGTAAATCTGAAGATTACGTAATAACCACTTTTAGTCTTATCAACAGTGTAAGCTAGTCTTTTCCTACCCCATTTATCAGTTTCTAAAATCTCTCCGCCGTTAACTTTGATTAGTTCTTCTGCACGGCTGATTACCGCCTCAATCTGATCTTCCTCGATTGATGCGTTAATAATAATAGCACTTTCATAATGTCGTTTGATCATTATCCTTTTTCACCTCCCTATGGACTTTAGGCCTCTCTTCATTAATTTAAGAGAAGCAGGGTTTATAAATATGTGACTCAAAAATATGAAACTTATTTTAAATTTCCTATATAAATTGATTTCATCTGATCAATGGGGCTATGATCAGAGATACAACTGACATGAGCTTTATAAGTATATTTAGTGAAGGACCGGAAGTGTCTTTAAATGGGTCACCTACGGTATCGCCCACAACGGAAGCCTTATGAGCATCAGAACCTTTGGTGTATTTAAATCCATTTACCAGGAGGCCGCCTTCAATAAGTTTTTTTGCATTATCCCATGCACCGCCTGAATTTGACTGGAATATAGCCATCAACACTCCGCTGCTGGTAACCCCTGCCAGTAATCCTGCCAGCATTAGTTTACTTCCAAAAAATCCAATCAACACCGGTACTGCTACCGCAAGTAATCCCGGAAGGATCATTTCCTTAATAGCCGCCTGTGTAGATATTTCAACACACTTGGCATATTCAGCTTTTGCCGTACCTTCACGTAAGCCCGGAATTTCCCTGAACTGTCTTCCTACTTCAATAATCATGTCCTTCGCAGCCCTGCCCACAGCCCCCATGGCCATCGCCGAGAACAGGAATGGAAGCATTGCACCTATGAATAATCCTGCCATAATTACTGGTTGGGCGATATCGATAACATCAATTCTGGCCTGAAACATATATGCTGAAAATAAGGCCAATGCTGTTAAAGCAGCTGAACCAATTGCAAATCCTTTGCCGATAGCAGCAGTCGTATTTCCAACCGCATCAAGTTTATCAGTACGTTCGCGAACTTCTTTCGGAAGTTCAGACATTTCTGCAATTCCGCCCGCGTTATCGGATATAGGTCCGTATGCGTCAACGGCCAGCTGAATACCTGTGGTTGATAACATACCTAAAGCCGAAATGGCTATTCCATAAAGATGGCCGTAATGATAAGCACCGATTATAGCTGTAGCTATAATGATAATTGGAATGGCGGTTGAGAACATACCAACCCCTAACCCCGCAATTATGTTTGTTGCTGCGCCGGTAATTGACTGATTGGCAATTCCCTTTACGGGAGACCGGTCGGTTGATGTATAATATTCTGTTACTAATCCTATTAATACTCCGGCAACCAGACCAATTATGGCGGCTAAAAAAATACCATCATTAGTAAACTGGAAATTATTATAAACCCAGCTTTCAGGCAGAGTGTAGTGGATTATGAAATATGAGGCGATAAGCATCAATCCTGATGCTCCGAAGTTGCCTAAATTTAAACCTACCTGAGGATTTCCTCCTTCTTTTACACGGACGAAAAAACTTCCTATAATGGATAGAACTATTCCGGTACCTGCAAGAAAAAGAGGTAGTAATACTGCCTCTAGGGCTATACCTTCAACACTGGGATCAGCGAATACAGCTCCCAGCACCATTGTACCCACAATAGCACCGACATAGGATTCAAACAGGTCGGCACCCATACCGGCAACATCACCAACGTTATCGCCCACATTATCTGCAATGGTAGCAGGGTTACGGGGATCGTCCTCAGGTATACCTTCATATACCTTACCGGCCAGGTCCGCGCCAACATCTGCTGCTTTTGTATAAATTCCGCCGCCAACGCGGGCGAACAAGGCAATAGATGAGGCCCCAAGTGAAAATCCGGAAATGACATTCATAATCCTGGGAAGATCCCAATTCAGATTGCTATAAATAATAAAAAGTCCGCTTAAGCCAAGTATACCTAAGCCTACAACATTCATTCCCATTATCGAACCGCCTGAGAATGCGATTTGTAAAGCGGGACTTAATCCTTTTATTGCAGCATTTGTTGTTCTGACGTTGGCTTTTGTTGCGGCGAGCATACCAAGATACCCGGCAAGAGCAGAGCAAAAGGCTCCCACAATAAATGATACTGCTATTAGCCAGGAAGAATCTTCCCTGCCGGAATTTGAAAACCCCAGCAATAGTGCTACAGCAGTCACAAAGATAGCAAGTATCTTATATTCAGTATGGAGGAACGCTATAGCTCCTTCCCTGATATGGCCGGCTATTTCAATCATTTTTTCCGAACCGGCACTTTGCTTATTTATCCATCTGTTTTTTGAAAAAGAATATAACAGGGCGAGTAAACCCAGGAGTGGAATAACATAGATAATAGAATCCATATGACTTATTTATCCTCCTTCTTCTGTTGCGTATTTGGATTTATTTGGTATGTTTTAGATGAGCTGCTAAAAACGTCGAGCATCTTATTCAAGCCTTCTTTTATGAAAACCTCAATCAATTCAACGCCGTATATAAATGAACGTTCTAATAAAGATAACTCTTTTTCAGTGAACCTGCTTAAAACATAATCAGATAAGTTCCCTTTTCCAAATTCTGATCCAATTCCAAATCTTAATCGGGGGAAATCTTCGGATCCGAGATGATAAATTATTGAATGAAGCCCGTTGTGCCCTCCATTACTACCAGATTTTCGGATTCTGATCTGACCGGGTTCTAAATTAATATCATCATAAACAACGAGAAGTTCATTAAGCGGTAATTGATATTCTGCAATAAGGTCTGCTGCAGCAACACCGCTTAAGTTCATATAAGTAGTAGGTTTTATTAAAACAAAGGGAGAACCTGATAGTTCTCCTCTTGTAAAATAATAATCTTTTCGGGAAGCTTCAAATTTCAGATCATGTTTGCGGACAAACTGATCTAATAAAATAAATCCAACATTGTGACGTGTAAGCTGATACCGGCTCCCCGGATTTCCGAGACCAAGGACAGCACGCAAGATTAATCTTCTTTTTCTGCTTTTCCTTTAGTAATAACCTCAGGCTCTTTGGAAGCTTCAGCTGCTTCTTCAGGAGATACTTCTTTTTCAACCTTAGGAGCAACTACAGAGACGATAACTGTGCCCTCGGTATTTAATACGGTGAATTTATCAGATTTAATATCTTCAACATGTATTGAGCTTCCAAGTTCGAGGTTTGAAATGTCTATTTGGATATGCTGCGGTACGTCTGCGGGTAAACATTCAATGCTAAGCTTATGTAAACTGGTTTGAAGTATTCCACCCTTCTTGATTCCCACTGCGGAACCAATAAACAGCACAGGTACTTCCATTGTCAGTTTTTCATCTTTTGTAATTCCCTGCAGGTCAAAATGAACAATCCTGTCGGTAACCGGATCAAACTGAATGTCTTTCAGGATACATGATTTATCTTCCTGACCTTCAATCTGAAGTGATACGATATGTGCTTCTGAGGTATAAACCAGAGGTTTCAGGGATGCTTCATTAACTTCAATTACCTGTGGTTCCATTTTTTTATAATAGAAAACACCTGGAATTTTTCCACTTCTTCTAAGTTTTTTTACATCACCTTTGCTAACTGTGTTTCTAACTGAGGCATTTAATGTAATCTCAGCCATTTTTTCTCCATAATTTAATTCAAAATTTCCTTAGCCTTTATCAATATCAAATAAAGAACTTATTGACTCATTTCTATGTGTCCGAAGAATAGCTTCTGCAAATATTTCTGATGCTGTTCTAACGACTATCTTTTCGGAACCCTTATTATCAAAGTATATTGTATCAGAAATATATAATTTTTTTATCTCTGATTGTTCAATCTTGGTTACTGAACTATCTGAAAGTACACCATGCGTGATTGCGGCATAAATTTCTCTGGCACCATGCTCCTTCAGAGCCTTAATCGCTGAGACAAATGTTCCTCCTGTATCAATAAGATCATCTACCAGAAGTACATCTTTATCTTCCACATTACCGATAATATTCATAACTTCAGCAAAATTCGGCTTCGGCCTTCTTTTGTCAATCACAACAAGATTTGCATGAAGTCTTTTGGCATACGAACGGGCTAATTTTATTCCGCCAATGTCAGGTGATACAACAACCAGATTTTTTCTGTTACTGGTAAACAACCCGGCAAATATCGGGGATGCATACAGGTGGTCAAAAGGAATATCGAAAAATCCCTGTATCTGTGCTGCGTGCAGGTCCATAGTTATCACCCGGTCTGCACCGGCAACGGTGATCAGATTAGCAACCAGCTTTGCGGTTATCGAAACACGCGGCTGATCTTTTCTATCCTGTCTGGCATATCCGAAGTATGGAATAACTGCAGTAATTCTTTTAGCCGATGCTCTTTTTGCAGCATCGATCATTATAAGCAGTTCCATTAGATTTTCCGCGGGTGGAATAGTCGGTTGAATTATGAAAAGATCACGTCCGCGAATATTCTCTTTATACTTAACCCAGATCTCACCGTCACTGAATTTTCTTGAATCAACCTCACCTAAACCAATCTTAAGCTTTTCAGCAATTTTTTCTGCTAATTTAGGATTAGCGCTGCCGGAGAATATCCTGAAATCCAGTGGTTTTGACATTATTATTGCCGCAATAAAAAAAATAGATTATAAATATAAACAAATCTGGTTGGGATGTCAACAAAGTTGATTCTCGTAGTCCACAACACTATTTATGATTTGTTCTTTTTAAAAAGGAAGAATACAACAATGCATAGAACAAATATTGCCAGACCATATATCCAAATAGGCGTTTCTTTCAGCTTAAAAGGACGATAGGTAGCTGTAATTGTTTTGCCGGCACCGATATCTGCTAATGTATAATTCCAAGTGAGTTTGTTATTGCTTTTTTCGTGGGCGTTGTGAGTAATTATATCACCAGGAACATAATAAATGTAAGTTATTATGAAGCTGCTGCCGTCCACTCCAAAACCTGTAGCTGCAGGAGTGATGAATTGCGAGAATACCTTTTGTCCGGCGGCGCCGTCTTTTAATGAAAATCTTGCATCTTTGAATGCTTTAGTCTGAGATAAAGAATCAATGTTATTAAATGTTAGTTCGACCTTTGCATGTATAGTGCTGTCGGTACCATCATTATATACTTCGATGTCACTGACATCACTGTAAGCGGAATGAAATTGAGCTTTGATTGAATCAGGACTAAAAATACCGAACTGTGAAGAAATAACAGAATCCTGAGGAGTAATAGATCTCATCCAGTAATGAATAAACATCTCACCAGAACCATCAGTCTTAAGAGTTGTCTCCTGATAGTAATTTAAACATCCGTTAAAAAGAAGAACTACAGGCAGCAGTATGTAGAAGAGTTTCAATTTCATATATCACATTTTTGTTTAACAAAAATAGCTAAATTATAAACATTGATGCAATCAGAACTGGTAATTATCTGAATAATCTTTTCAAAGTTTTAGTTATTACAAATGCATCCGGAAATTTCCAAACTTTTCCGTGGGATATTATGGATTTATAATTTTATGTGATTTGAATTCATAGGCCAGTAAATTAAGGAACTTTTATTCTATTTATATTATTGTTATTTTAGTACAATTTTTTTTTGAGGAATTGATGCCTACATACGAATACCGGTGTACTAACTGTCATTATAAGTTTGAAGCTTTTCAAAAAATGAATGATGAACCTTTAACAGAATGCCCGGAATGTAAGGGAGTTGTAAAAAGATTAATAAGCTCAGGAGCCGGACCAATATTTAAGGGAACCGGATTTTATCAGACTGATTACAAGAATAGCAGCAAGAACAGCACTCCCGAAAAGAAGTCTGCTGATAAGAAATAACAGCAGAACCAGTTTACAAAAAAAAGACCGCATTTAGCGGTCTTTTTTTTGGAACATTTCCAACTTACTTCATCAGAATCATCTTCTTAACTGAAGTAAATTTATTTGCTTCTATCCTGTAGATATAGAAACCGGTTGCAAGATTTGAAGCATTGAACTCAGCAATATGCGTACCTGCAGTTTGTTCTTCATTAACCAGAACAGCAACTTTTTCACCCAAAAGAGTATAGATAGTTAAAGTAACTTTCGCATCTTCAGGTATAGAGTATTTGATCTTAGTTGAAGGATTGAACGGATTAGGATAATTCTGCATTAAAGCATATTCCATTGGTAATTCTTCATCATCAACTCCGGTAGCCTTGGGAACCAGGATAGTAGCAGTATCGGTTACTGAGCTTTCACCGTCTGAAACAGTGAAATAGAACTTGTATACACCGTTACCAGCTAATGTATCAGGTTTCCATCTGAAAGAACCGTTTTGCGGGTAGAATATCAATCCTTTGGCTACAGGTTCTGTAACTAAAGCATATGTGAGTTTTGTACCTGCATCAGGATCAGATGCTTTATACTGGAATTGTAATGTTTCATAAGTATACTTCCATGGCTTAGGACCGCCGCTGGAGGTAACCTTGATTGTATCATCTTTTAATACAGCTGTGAAAACAGGAGCTCTGTTTACATTTTTTACCTGAATCGGAACAACAACTGCGGCACTTAATTGTCCGTCTGTAACTGATACTGTAGCGTTATATTTACCGGATTGAGTAAAGCTAGGTTTCCAGGTAAATACACCGGTTAAAGAATCAATCTTAGCACCGGAAGGAGTAATTACTACTGAGAATTTAAGCACTGAACCTTCATCCGGATCAGAAGCTTTGAATTCATAAGTAAGTAATGCATCTTCATTAACCTTAAGTGTGTCTGCGGGGATTGCTGTAAATACAGGAGCACGGTTAGTTCCACTAACTGTAATGTTTACGTGTGATGTATCAGTTAAAGATCCATCAGTTACAACTGCATCGATGTGATATGAACCGGACTGTTCAAAGGTCGGAACCCATGTAAACAATCCATCCGCACTAATACTTGCACCTGCAGGGGCACCGACGAGAGAATATGCTAAAATAGCACCCGCGTCAGGATCTGTCGCCTGATATGCAAATTTTAATGTATCACCTTCAGCAATTGTTCTATCAGTCAATTCAGCAGTAAATACAGGAGGTAAATTAACTTCAAGGACTTTAATTGATACGTTAACTGAAGCTGATAAAGCGCCGTCTTTAGCCACTACTGTTAAATCATAGTTACCTGATTGAGTGTATGCAGGGGTCCAGGTAAATACACCAGTTAAAGTGTCAATTGCTGCGCCTTGAGGAGCACCAGTTAATGAATATTTGAGTACAGTTCCTGCGTCAGGATCTGTGGCTTTGAATTCGAAAGACAGTAAACTGTTTTCCGGAACTTCCAAAGTATCATTTGGAACCACTGTAAAAGCAGGAGCTAAATTAACGTTTTCAACTACTACAATAGAAGCTCTTGATGTATCTTTTAAACTACCATCACTAACTACTGCTGTAACAGTATATGAACCGCTTTGTTCGTATGTCGGTACCCAGGTAAATTTACCATTAGCTGCATCTATTGACGCGCCGGCAGGCGGATTTACCAGAGAATATGTCAATACTGCTCCTGCGTCAGGATCTGATGCTGCGTAAGCAAATCTGAGTGTATCAGCTTCTTTTACCGTTACATCAGGCATTTCTGCTGTAAACTGAGGAGCACGATTTACATTTGTAACTACTACAATAGAAGCTCTTGAGGTATCTTTTAAGTCACCGTCACTAACTACTGCTGTAATATTGAATGAACCAGCTTGTTCATATGTTGGAGTCCAGGTAAATGCTCCTGTAGCAGGATTGATTGCAGCGCCTGCAGGAGGATTAACCAATGAATATACTAATGTTGCTCCAGCGTCAGGATCTGTGGCCTGATAAGTAAAGCTTAAAGCTTGTGCTTCTTTTACTGTTGTATCAGACAACTCTGCTGTAAAATGCGGAGCACGGTTTCTATTTGTTACTACTACAACAGATACCTTAGAGGTGTCTTTTAAGAAACCATCAGTTACTACTGCTGTAATATTGAACGTACCGGCTTGTTCATATGTCGGAGTCCAGGTGAATGCTCCTGTAGCAGAATTTATTGAAGCGCCTGCAGGAGAATTAATCAATGAATAAACTAATGTAGCTCCGGCATCCGGATCTGCTGCCTGATAAGCAAAAGCGAGTGTTTGAGCTTCTTTTACTGTTGTATCAGGTAGCTCTGCTGTGAACACTGGAGCACGGTTTGTATTTATAACTGTAACAATTGAAGTCCTTGATATATTATTCAGAACTCCATCTGAAATCTGTGCAGTAACATTATACGAGCCTGCCTGATTGTAATTTGGAATCCACTTAAAAACACCGGTCACAGGATCAATACTGCTTCCGGCAGGAGCTTCAATTAAGGAATATGTCATATTTGCAACTAGATTCGGATCTGTTGCATTATAATCGAAAGTTAAAGTGTCACCTTCAGGAACAGTTACATTCGGCATCTCCGCTGAAAAGGAAGGAGGAAGGTTTACCATAACTGATCCGTTTGTATAATTAACCTGACCAATTATGTCGCCTGAAGAATTAGCTAATTCAGAGATAGATGTTTTGAATGTAACAGGAGAATTTCCACCATTAAAAGTAAAATTGAGATTGGCAAGTTTACCATCTGCAATATTTAGGGGATTATTTCCAGATGGATCGAACCAGCCAATTGTAAGGACACCCAGTGCAGCATTATCTGTGAAGGTAACACCAGCGGGTGTATTGGTTAGATTTTTGTAAGTTAAAACTGCAGCATTATACTGGATCTTTAATGACACTGCACCAATACCGTTAAAGTTTTGAACCATTAAGGGCAATGAAACATTATCACCGGCTATTGCCACCTGATTTGGAACCGATAATGCTGGAACTAAACCAGAAAATAATCCAACAGAGCCGTTAGTAAAGCTAACTGGGATTGGATCCCCGGACGAATTTGATATTTCACTTAATGAAGTATTAATGTTAAGATCTGTTCTGCCGTTCACATAATTGAACTTAAGATCCAATAACTTAACACTATCAACATTCAGTGGATTTGATCCTGATGCATCAAACCAACCAACATTCAAAACACCACCAACAGCATTAGCCGTAAAGCTTACGTTTGCGGGAGCATTCTCAACATTGACAAAGGTCATTACAGTAGGATCAAAATTTATCTTTAAGGAAATTGCACCAATATTATTAAAGTTATTAACTACCATTGGAACAGAAATGACGTTCCCAGGTAACGAAGTAACATCACCTAAAGACAAAGTTACATTTGAACCTGGTTGCGCGGAAATATTCCCATTATTGTAATCAACGTTAATTGAATTAGCACTTTGATCTGATACTTCACTAAGAATAGTATCAAAGTTAAGAGAAGAAGTGCCTCCTAAAAATGTAAATTTAAGATCTAATAATTTAGCAGTACCCATTGTCAATGGAGATGTACCGCTGACATCAAACCAACCAACTGTAATAACACCGTTTGCCGCATTAGCTGTGAAACCGGATGTTTCATTCTCGAGGCCAACGAATGACGCTACAGTAGGATCATAATTTATTTTTAAAGAGACAGCACCTATATTGTTGAAATTCTCAACATTTAATGGAACCAGAATTTCACCGCCAATTACGCCTTGAGCCTGACCAACAGTAAGTGTGATGGAGGATCCGGCTTGCGGTAATACTGAACCATTGTTATATACAGCAAAAACAGGATTTGCACTCCCGTCTGATATTTCATTTTGTGCGGTATCAAAGCTTATGTTGCTTGAGCCTGAAGTGTAACTAAAACTTAAATCCAATAATTTGGTTGAACCTAAACTTAAAGGATTCGCTCCCGTTACATCAAACCAACCAACTGTGATAACTCCAGCATTAGCATTTGCTGAGAAGCCGGAAGGATTGTTTTGTAAACCGTTAAATGTAACAACAGAAGGGTTATAATTTATTTTTAATGAAACAGCTCCGATATTATTAAAGTTTTCCACGTTTATTGGAACTAGAATATTGCTGCCTGGAACAGCCTGGACATCGGGAATATCTACAAGAACTCCTGAACCAATGGATTGGGACACCTGCCCATTATCGAATGCTGCAGAAACCGGATTCGCATTTGCGTCTGATATTTCAGTCAGAGAAGTATTAAATGTCAGAGCGCTCGTTCCGCCAATATAATTGAAATGCAGATCCAAAAGCTTTGCACTATCAATATTAATAGGAGTTGTACCAGATTGATCAAACCAACCGATAGAAATTACACCAGCAGCGGCATTTGCAGTAAAATTTGCTGGAGCATTTGAGATACCGGTATATGTAAGAACTGCAGGATCATAATTTATTTTTATTGATACTGCACCGATATTTGTAAAAGTTTCCACTGTTAAAGGAACAGATATGCTGCTGCCAGGAGCAGCTTCTACATCACCTAAAGTTAGAGTTGGAACTGACCCTATTAATGGTGTAACACTACCGTTTGTATAGCTTACAACAACATTATTAGTGCTTTCATCAGATATATCACACAATGGCTGATTGAATGTTAAATTACTGCTGCCTCCATTATAGATAAATTTCAGATCTGCCAGCTTGCCAGAAACTATATTAATAGGTAATGATGAAGTAACATCGAACCATCCAAGAGATAAAACACCGCTTCCATTTGCAAAATCGGTGAATGTAACTCCGGAAGGAGAATTAACTGCATCAAGATATGTTAGAACTGCTGTGTCAAAATTTAACTTTAATGAAATAGCTCCAATATTGGTAAAGTTAGTTACATTGACCGGAACAATAATTGTATCACCGGCAGAAGCAGTAACGTTACCAATTGTCATTGTGGTATTACTTTGTGCAAATCCAATCGAAACATAAGACAGTAATATGCATAGTGTTATAATAAATTTTTTCATAGTCAGTTTCCTACATATAGTTAAAGTTGAACAAAGGGCTTGTCCACCGAAGGCGGACAAGCCCGAAACAAATCAGAACAATTACTTCATCAGAACCATTTTCTGTGTCTGTGTGAAATTCTTTTCACCAGCTGAAACGTTAATTCTGTAGTAGTAAACACCACTGGTTAATCTAGAAGCATTGAAATCATACTTGTAAACACCAGGTGCCTGAACTTCATTAACTAATGTAGCGACTTCCTGACCGATAGCATTGAATACTACCAGTGAAACCTTTGAATCAACCGGTAAATCATAAGCGATTGTGGTTGAAGGGTTGAATGGGTTAGGATAGTTCTGTTTCAATGCAAATTCTGCAGGAACAAAAGCTTCAACGGAAGCAGACTTTAACATTGCTGAAGAAATAACTTCACCATTTTTGTTAGCTAATTCACTGGAAGCGTCTAATGTCAGATCAAACTTACTTCCTGCTTTAAAGCTTTCTGTAGGTTTGAATTTTAGCGTTACGACAGGTGCATTAGCTTTGAGATTGAGAGCTTCTACATCTGCCCATCCAATAGAAACAACACCGTCTTTAATGCCAGTTACGATGCCGTTAGCGTTTGAAGTAACACTTTCGAAAGTAACCAGATCAGCAGGATATGTAAATCTTAAGCTCATAGCTCCGATATTCATATCTGAACCTGCTTTAACTGCAACTTCGAATTCATCTTTTGGATTAACTTTTAATACACCGTCCATAGCTAAAGTAGTACTTACGGCTTTATTTAATGTACCATTCCAGTCGCCCTTAGCATCGCCTACTGCAATACCTTTGATATGAGCGTTTGTAATGGCTGCGCCGTTAACAGTAACTGCAACTGTATTGAATGACCAGTCGCCTTTAGCAAAAGAAGTGATTAAACCTGCCCATCTGCGAATGATTTGCAGAGCATCTGTATTATTAACTGAACTATTATTATTTACATCAGCAGCAACTAATGGTAAACCTGTGAGAGCGGAAATATTTGCATAGTGCTGTGCAACACGCTGAGCATCTGTAGCATTTACTGCCTGTGATGGCCAGTTAGTTGTTGTTGCAGCAGTAATTGTATAAGCACCATTTGCAATATTTGCGAATCCATAATTACCGTTAGCATCTGTTACTGTTGTAGCTCCACCAGGATTTAATGTAACAGTAACGCCTGCTAATGGGGTACTAGCATTGTTGTTATATGTTACTTGTCCTGATACAGCAAACTGAGTTACTGGATTTACAGTTACGTTGAACTGTGTTGTTAAGAAGTCATTGTTAGCGTCTGTTGCGGTTAATGAAATTACAGCATTGCCTACAGCTTTAGGAGTAATTGAAAGTGTAGAACCAGAAATAGCAACTTCAGCAACAGTATTATTTGAACTTTGAGCGATATAAGTCAATACACCTGTATTTCCACCAAATACTTGCGGAGAAGCAAGATTGATGTCTTTTACAGCACCATTTGATGTTAATGTTTGAGCAGCAACTGGGTTAACAACTGTTAAAGCTGAGCTCAATCCAAGTGTAAATACAGCACCACCAGTTCTTAAACCGCCGGTTGAACCCTGAGCGATAATGGTAGCTGCACCATTGTTTACTTCGTTATCATAACTTACTGCAGTACCTTGTAATAACCACTGATTTGTAACATCACCAATTGAACCGTGTCTTCTGATGGTTCTGATGTTATTTACATCATCAAACTGATCAAAACCGGCTGCTCCTAATTCTAAGTCAAAAGCTTTTCCTGTGCTTACGTTAACAGAAGAAAGAATTGACCAGTAGAATTCAGGATATCTTGATACATCTTTACCAGCTTCTACGCCATTTGCGATCGGTAATCCAACAGTACCTGTTGGAGCAGCATCTACATGGGCTACTGTTAAAGTAGTATTAGGAATTGTAACAACACCAGCTGAAGTAGCATTGAAAGTCAATGACACCGGTCTGTACATTGTCAAGCTACCAACCGGGAATTCACTTCTCGGTTCAGTTGAAGTGGTAATTGTTCCGCCGTTTAATAAAGTTTTATTAACGTTACCAACAACGTGGCTTATTTTTGATCCGGTAACACCTGATCTGTCAAAGCCCTGACCATTACCAAATGTTGGAGCGTCTAATTTAACGATATTGTTTCCTGTAACTAAAACACCATTAACAAATGTCAATAACTGATTATTAGCCGCGAAATCTAAGTTTCCGCCAGTTAAAGTAACTGTATTTGTGCCATTTGTTTTTGAAAGAGTAACATTCAGATTTGCATGAATATCTCTTTCTGCAAGAAGAGTGATAACCTGATTTGTATTTCCATTAAAGATCAGATTACTTGCAGCTGCAGGTACAAAGAATCCACCAGCACCTGCTTCAGTAATATCACCCTGAACATATAAGGTATTTCCTGCAAGATTCATATTAGCACCATTGAATGTTACAGTACCAGTAAAGGTAGCGTTAGCATCAAGTGCAACAAGTGATTTGAAAGTAACATTACCAGCTGTATGAGTGGTAGCACTTGTTGTTGGTCCTAATTCTCTTGTAGTTGTATTAGCAGCACCGTTATATACTATATTCAGTGTTCCTGCTTTAGTAAGGTTTTCATCGAGAACTGTTGTACCATCAGCTTTTAATTCAAGAGTTGAATTATTTGCCATGGTTACTTCAACATTTGCTGTAGTTGTAGCATCAAGTAATCTGTTAAGAGATAATGTACCGTTAACAGTTACATCTGCAGTTAATACAACAGAACCGCCTGCGGGCATATTTACAGTTAAATCATTTACTGTAGCAGGTAATTCTTTTGCAGTATTGATTGCACCTGCTGCAGTTGAATATAATACATTTATTCCTGTTCCGAATGCTGGAACTTTAGATAAGGTAGCACCTGCTGCCTGACGCTCGATAGTTAAACCATTACCTAAAGATAATTTACCATCAGCGCTTGTTGTTAAAGTACCGGAAGCGAGAACAAGATTTTTATTTACTGAGAAAGCTTTTGTACCAAAATCAACACTCTGAGCAACTTTCATATTATCAATGGCAAAATTATCACCGATTGAAGGTGCAGCAGCTGTATTTACAATCAAGAAACCGGTTCCCTGAGAAATGTTTCCGGCGGTTCTTGTCCAGGCTGCCTGAACTTCCAAATCGTTGCTTCCCATTGCCAAAGTACCCTTTGTTAAAGTTAAATCAGTACTTACAAATAATGTTCTCTTTGTAGTATTGTTGCTTGCAAAGGTTACAGTACCATCGGTATTGAGAGTTACATTCGGAACCGTCATGTCACCTGAAGCAGTAACAGTTGATGTTCCGGTTAATACCAAAGTACCAGTATATGTTCCGGCTGTATAGGTATATGCAGAACCGGAGAAAGTTAAAGTGTTTAAAGCTAATGCGCCTGCAGTATGTACCAGAGTACCGGATACTGTCATTGGAGCACTGATAGTGTTTCCAAGAGCACCCTTGAATTCAACATTAGCTAAAGTGAATGATGCACCTGGATTTATTGTAAGAGCAGCAGCTGCATCAAAAATAATTTTACCTGTACCACTAACAACACCTGCGCCGGTTCTGTCGAAGTCATTAGCTGCAACACTACCGGTTTGTGTATAGTTAAATGATGCAAGGTTAAGATTTCCAGCAACGATTGAAGTTGCTCCGCTAACGTTAACATCTGAACCAAGTACTAAAGTACCGCCAGTTAAAACTACGTTACCGGTAATTGTTTGTCTTGCTGCAACTGAACCTCTCGTAAGAGTTAAAGTACCTGCAACTAATGTTACATTACCGCCCATTACGTTTGTGGTATTTGAAGCAATTACTAAGTTTAAGGTACCTGCGGTTAAAAGAACGTTACCGTTAATGGTTCCATCCTTTGCATTCATAGTTATGTTTGCAGTACCATTATCAACGGTTAAATTACCAGAAATAACCTTCAGGTTATTTGAAGTAAAGGATTCTGAAGCAGATGTACTGAGCTGTAAATTACTGATAGTAGCAGTAGCTGCATCAGAGCTGGATCCATTTAACACAACATTATTACCAGTAACAATCAGGTTACCATTACTAACTGTACCAACAACTGTATGAGTAACAGCGTCACTGGCAAATGTCATATCCTGACCATTTAAATTTAAAGTCTGGTCTAAGTTTACAGTTAATGCACCGCTGATTGTATTAGCACTGGCAGGACCAGTAACTGTTCTGTTTGAAGGATCAGCAGCACCATCACCTGTAGCAATTGTTAAATTGTTCAAACCGGAACCTAACCATTCAGCAGCAGCAACTGCGCTAGCATCGCCAATGTAAGTTAAGTTATAAACAACACCAGCTTCTCTGGTGATTGTTCCAGCACCAACTGTCATTGAACCGGTTCCAGTGTGACGTGTAATAGAAGGAATAGCAACCAGATCATTTGAGAAAGTGAAAGTATTAGCACCAACAGCCAATACTCCATTTCTTAAAATTAAATTACCTGAAAAGTTAATATTTGAAGTAGCGGTTACAGTTGCTCCGCCACGTATATCCATATTTGAATAAACACCAGCGCCGGAAAGATTATAAGCAGCAGCGGCACCTTCGAAAATTAAGTATCCATTTCCTGATGTTGAGTAGTAATTACCAGAATTTGTAAAAGTTCCGGTAGCACCTTTCATACGTATGTTATAATCACCTAAATCGAATCCACCTGCGGTAATGGTAAAGTTATTATAAACCTCTAATGATTGAGCTAAGGTAACTGTACCTGCAGTTTTATTGACTTCCACATCGTATAAATTTAATGAAGCACCAGGAGTAAATGTTTGTGCATTTCCACCTCTAAAGGACAACACACCTGTAGTGTATGTGACATCACCAGGCACATTGCTCGATCTTACCCAGTTGCCTCTTACTTCGAAAGTACGGGCACCAAGTGCTAATGTACCAGCTGTTTGCGAGTAGTTTCCTTTTAAGGTTAAATTTTGACCGAGAACAACATCTTTGGTATTTGTTAAATCGCCTTCAATTGTTAAAGCAGCATTGAAAGTGAATGTGCCGGCATTTGTTACACTACCATATACATTAGTTGCTGTAGTGGTTAATGCTTTTCCGGTTGCGATAGTAACATTTGGCAGTTCTCCGCCATTAATAGTAACTGCAGTACCGGTTATGGCTACAACACCAGATCCAACTGTAGCAGCAGTTGCAGATATAATCTTACCAGTATTTGTAACAGTAGCAGCACCATCTGCAGCTGACAAAGTAAGAGTATTTGAGTTTAATTTTACAACACTGCCTGCATTGCCATTTGAGAAATCATCAGCAAATGTAGTGCTTGCGGTTAATTCAATAGTTCCACCTGCAGCATTAGATACATCATCCAGAACAGTACCGCCTGCAAGTGTGATCTTGCCAGCTGCTGTATTTGTTAAATCATCTAATGTAACAGCTCCGCCAAATACAATTTCTCCACCGGCATTATTTGTAGCTGAAACAAATATTTTACGTGAAGCATTTGAAACTGTTCCGGGGGTGGTTGTAAAACCTTGAGCTAAAGTAAGTGTTCCAGTGCCATGGTTGTATATAGATGCAGTATGATCACCTGCAACAGCACCAGTTCCGGTAAATTTTGCAAAATTAACTGTACCATTGATAGTGATTGTTCCATTACCGCCATTATCTATAGCATCACCAATATTTGCATTTACTGTCCAGGCTAAGCTACCGCCAACAGTGATAGTACCTGTATTCTGATTATCAAGCACACCAGAAGTGAAGTTCATATTACCAGCAACACTAATTGTGTTACCAGCAGGTACGTTTACAAAGCTGCTTGATGATAAGTTTAAATTACCATTAAAAGTAGCATTACCGGTATTGATAGTAATACCACCTGTTGTGGTGATTGCACCTGGAAAAGTAACTGTTTTTCCAGCTAAAACGTTAAGAGTTAAAGAACCAGAACCAATGTTAGCTGGTGTTTCACCACCTGCAGTAACATTATCCTGACTACCATAAACTACATTTACATTTGATACAGTTGGACTGTTATCTAATGTACCGGCAGTACGGGTAATTCTACCACCAGAACCAATAATCACATTGGCTGTTGTGATTCTAAGATTTCCCTTGGTGAGTACCAATGCTGTTGCTGTGGTACCAAGGTTAAACTTTTCTCCTGTCAGGGCAAAATTTACTACATCGCTGGCATTAGCAGTATTAACTGTGATACCGTTTGTAATTGTTACTGTAGTAAGTCCATTGAAAGGAGTTGCAACAAATGTGAGAGCTTTGTCAATAACTAAGTTTCCTTCGTTATAAACATCCGAAGCAACATAAATAGTAGTACCAGCAGATGCGACTTGAACAGCTTTGGCTATAGTTCTATAGGAACTAAGCTGAGTTCCCTGACCTACCAAGTCATCACCATTGGTATTATTAACATAAATCTGTGCAAATGACATCATACTTGTTGATAAAACAAGTAATGCTGCAATCAATACAGATTTCATGAGGTTTTTAAGATTCATATTTTTCTCCGAAAAATATTTTAAATATGATACATTAACTAAAAAATTGTCATTTCATTATGATGTGTTATGGTGGCAGACAGTTCTTCATGATACCCTCCATGTTTTTATATCCAGGTAATTAGTGTTTGGTTTATTTTGCTTCCCCATCCGTTAAGACTTCTTTTTGTTTAGTGCAAATATATGTTAATTAAGTTTAAAATCAATGAAAGTACCTTAATTATTCAAATTTATTGGTACAATGAAAGTTATGTTTTTGAATACTTTTTCTACTTTCAAAGGCTAACTATAAAATAGTTTAGAACAATAATTTATATATAAAGAAAGAACCGGATGTATTAATGTGGCTAAACATAGAGTTTTTCCTTTTAAGAAACAAGAAAAACACTTTGTCTTAAAATAATTTTGTGTTATGTATGTGATTATACTCATTCCGGAAACTATATTATTTTTTTCGGAATTCTTCTTCAAAATCAATTATCTATATATAAAAAACACTAATTGACTAATTTTATCTGAATAATCGGACTTAATTTAGTTTATTTAGACATTGTTGTCAAGATTTTATTTTGCTTTTTTGCTGAATTTAAGAGGTATTGGATGTTTTTTGGAATGAAATAGGTGTTTTTTGTCACTTTTAGTAAAGAAATTTCACTTTCGAAACCTTCTTTCTATAAAGTCCCTGATCCGAACAGCTTTAATGAAGGTAAAATTATTTTAAAATATTAAAAAGAGTGTTAAAGAATCTTTTCCAGAATCTCATCACAAACGGCGTAACCTTTTTTTGTAAGTGTTATCATTTCTTCCTGGAAATATATTAATCCTCTGCGCTCAAGAGCTTTCAAATAACTTTGCCTGTTGTTGATCCAGTCATTGCCAAATTTTTGTTTGAGTATCTGCAGATCTAATCCGCTGCTTCTTAATGCGAGCATAATAAATTCACTCAGCATTTGCTCCTGTGTGAGCTCTTCATAACCGGCTACAGCATTACCCAGCTCATCAATCTTCAACATGTATAAACGCAGGTTAGAATAGTTCCACCACCTTCTTCCATTCATAAATGAATGCGCTGATGCACCAAAGGCAAGATAATCTCTGTAATGCCAGTATGCTTTATTGTGCATGCATTCATATCCCTGCTTTGCATAATTTGAAACTTCATACTGATGAAATGAATTTTGTTTCAGCGTATCAATGGTCAGTTCATATATTTCACCATCGTAATCAATATCCGGAAGCACTATCTTTCCATCCTTCACAAGTTTATTTAATTGTGTTCCGCCTTCAAGTATTAGGCTGTATGCTGATATGTGTTTAATCGGAAGATTAACTGCAGTCTCTAAATTGTAAACCCAACTATCTTTTGTCTGTCCGGGTAAATTATAGATGAGATCAATACTGATATTATTAAATCCTGCTTTCTCAGCATCGCACACAGCTTTGATCGCAGTATCCTTATCATGTATCCTCGTTAGAAATTTTAATTCTTCATTAATAAATGACTGCACGCCGATACTGATCCTGTTGATTCCAATTGAATGAAAGTCCTTGAGCTTCTGCAGATCAACTGTACCAGGATTTGTTTCAAGAGTTACTTCTGAATGAGGATCAATATTATATTGAGCTTTGATTGCGTTCAATATTGTATCTATATATTCAGGTTCCATTAAAGAAGGAGTACCCCCGCCAAGAAAGATGGATGTGAAAATTCTATCCTGAGAATATTCGTTTGAATAGTATTGGATCTCATTAAGAATTTTTTCCTGATAATTATTTACTTCAGTTTTATTTACAACTGAATAAAAATCACAATAGATACACTTATGATCACAAAAAGGAATATGTACGTAGATTGCGGATTCTTTCATTCTTTCTTTCCGTTATTCAGATATTTTGCTAGTCTGTCAATAAGCTCTGCCTGTGCAGGATTAATTTTCATACGTGCTGTTTCTATACTGAAGAACTCACCGCGGTCAACTTCTGGGAATTTCTGTTTCATGCCTGACTGCGGCGGCCATTCAATTTCGAACATGGAACCCGAATTATCAAAAACGAAATCAACATTGTGTTCTATTCCCCATGCTATTACTTCCTTGCCGCCCTTCTGCTTAATGCTGCCCAGTTCAATAAAATTTCCTTTTATAAGTAATCCTGTCTCTTCAAATAATTCTTTGATTGCCCGCGGGAATGGTTCTTCATCAGATTCAACCTCTCCTTTAGGAATGCTCCAGCTTCCAAGATCTTTCCTGCTGAAGAAAGGTCCTCCCGGATGAACAAGAAAAACTTCAGGCTGACTATTTATTATTCTGTAAAGAACTATCCCGCTGCTTATTTTACCTGCCATAATTATAATCTAATATTATTTTTCAGAATCTAAAGAATAATACTTAAACATTCCTCATATATAATGATCCCCACCTTCGGAGCCGATTAAGGATTATTTATAGATTGTCATTGAATGGTATACAATAATGAAGCCTACCTGGAATGCTGCATTAATTCTTTAGCGCCCTTTATGCTCGCTTCAGTAACAAGTTCGCCGCTGAGCAGTTTTGCGATTTCGCGTATGCGTGATTCTTCATCAAGCTTATTAAGAGAACTGATCACCCTGTCCCCGGCAGCTTCTTTCTTTACCATGAAATGATGATCAGCAAATCCCGCAATCTGCGGAAGGTGAGTAATTGAGATTATCTGATGAAATTTTGACAGTGCTTTTAACGACTGTCCCACTTTCTGCGCTATGCGTCCGCTCACACCTGTATCTATCTCATCAAATATTAATAATGGAAGTTTATCGTTCTTAGCAAGTATGGTTTTCAACGCAAGCATTATTCTTGATATTTCACCGCCTGACGCTACCCTGATAAGAGGTTTAGGATCTTCGCCGCGGTTGGTTGAGATATAAAATTCAATGCTATCATAACCTGATGAACTGCACCTGAATTTCTTTTCACCAGTAACGATATAATTTTCAGTACTGCTGTCAGCAGGATTTTGTGTAATGCTAACCTTGAAAACACTGTCAGTAATTCCAAGATGATCAAGCGCATTTACTATTTCCTTCTCCACCACCTTAGCAGAACTTTTACGCTTTGCGGATAAAGCCTCGGCTTCTTTACCGCACTTCTCTCTCTGCGTTTTTATCTGTGATTCAAGTTCAGTAATTCTTTCACTAAAATTTTCAGCCAGATCTAATTCATCTCCGAGCTTTTTTCTTAACTCTAAAATATTTTCTATTGACCCGCCATATTTTTTCTTCAGCAGGTTTAATGAACTTAATCTGCTTCTCATTGATTCAAGTCTCTCAGGATCAAGATCAACTTTCTCCCTGTATGCCCGCATATAATCTGAAACATCTTTAATGATTGTAACTGCAGTCCTGAATTCTTCGCTCACTTCTGAAAATGATTTATCAATACTGTTCAGTTCATTTATTTCATTTTGTATTTTAGTGATTGTATCATAAACTGATTCATCTGTCTCATATAACTTCTCATATATAGAATTACCAAGTTCCAGAAGCCGTTCTGAATTTTCCAGTATCAATAATTCATCTTCAAGTAATTTATCCTCACCTGCTTCAGGAGAAACCGCATCAATCTCCTTAACCTGAAAAGAATAATAATCTTTTTTCTCTGCGAGAATTTTTTCTTTCTGCCTTAGTTCCTTTAACTCTGAGATAATTTTATTAAGTACGGAATATTGGTACTGATATTTTATAAGACTTTGCTCAACACCGGCAAATTCATCAAGCACTTCAATGTGCGTCTCTGTTCTTAACAGGGACTGATGTTCATGCTGTCCGTGAAGATCTACCAGCAGGTTACCGGCTTCCTTAAGCAAACCCAGAGTAACCGGAGTATCATTCAAGAAGCTGCGGTTGCTCCCTTTCAATGAAATCTCCCGCCGTACTATTAACTCGTTAACAAAATCAATATCATTTTCCTCAAGCAGCTTTTTTATTTTACTGTTCTGCTCAACATCAAAAATTCCTTCAACAAAAGATTTCTGTGCACCCTTTCTTACAACTTCAGTTGATGCTCTTTCGCCCAGCAGCATACCAAGTGCATCTATTAAGATGGATTTACCCGCACCCGTTTCGCCGGTAATTATGTTTAGCCCTTTGCCGAATTCGACAGCTATTTTTTCAATCAGGGCATAATCCTGAATATGTAATGTCTTGAGCATAACCTGTAAAATTATTCCAGTCAATTTAAATTAAAAAAGCAGAACAATAAAGAGGATGAAAAAAAATCTCCGGGGACTTCTGATCCGTGAAAATCCGCTCCATCCCCCGCTAAAGAATATTTTTATAGTAGCGGGGCAGGCTGTGTGTTCGCGCCAGCGAACCCGTGATCTTATCCGACTCAATCCCGCCCGCCCGAAGGGCATCCGTTTCCTAATTGAATATTGAATAATAATTATATCCGCGTAGATCCGCCCTATCCGTGCAATCCGTGTTCAATTGGATTTCCGACTTCCGCCTGCTCATATGACTTGGTCTCCAAAAAATCGGCTATTTTGGACAGGTGGACAGGTGAACTCGGTATTTTAAAGGGGTACCTTATTTTTAGGTATCCCCCTGGTAAGCACTCTGCGATTTTGACTCATTTTCGCCCTTCTCTCTGAATTTTATAAATCTTTCATGCCCGGATTTACGCTCTTCAATAGCTAAATTATATAAATTTGCATATGTAGTTGTCCATTTGGACAGCGTCTGCTGCTTCAGCTGTCCAAAATCCTCATACTCCTTCCTGAACTGATCAAACAAATCTCTCTTATTATATTCTGTGTTCACCGGCAGATCTTTCATGAATTCCTCAAACTCGGCCGATGTGCTGTCGATGAGTTTCTTCCTTGTAAGGTTTACATATTCATAGCTCTTCAGTCCGTTCATTAAATAATACCTGCAGCACTCGGCCATGTAATTGTAAAATCCTGCCCACTGATCCTCATTCCATTCATCAAAGAATAAATGCCCGAACTCATCATTCGGCTTGTGCTGAGCATTATAGTAATCTGAAAACTCCACCACAAACTGCCTGTCCAGTGATGAATCATCTGTCCCTTCAACTGTATGATTCGTAGTTATCAATATCTTCGGCGACCTCTCATACGGAACCCTGTACTCATTCTTGTTCTTCTTTTCTATGGTGATGCCTTCGGTAAGTATGGAAAACAATTTTTCAAAACTGAACTTCTTCTTTACATCGTTAAATATGATTAGCTGCGTATCCTGATCCACCGATTGGAACATGAAGTTCCGGTCGAATGTAAAGTTCTTTCCGTCAATCTTTAAAACATTCTTCATCTGGCTTACTGCTTTTGATACTAAACCTTTCCCTGACCTGCCGAATGCATTATCACTCAGCTTCTCATCAATGAATATAACCGCTTTTGCTGAAGAGGGGTCCTTGTGTGAAACCAGCAGATATCCAATTGCAGATCTTAACGCGTTAACTCTTTCCTGATCCTTCCTGCAGATATTTTCAATAAACACTTCAAACTCGCTCTTCTCTGTTGTAAAGTAAAAATCATGCTGCGCTTTCTGCTTCTCCCATATCTTTCCTTCAAGCTCAGTGTACTCCTTTCTTTTTATAAAATCTTTTGTTACTTCAATAAAACAGTTATTAAAGAAGAAATATTCTCTTTCCTTATTGCCGAAAGTAATTTCAGGCCTGATTGTGCGCATGCACTCAAGCAGGGTTTCACCGCAGAATATTCCTGAGTTCCTCATGAAATAAGCAAGCAGAAGATCCCGCATTTCTCCAACCACCGTTTTCATGATATGATTTATTAAAAAATCCTTTATGTTGATCTTCGAAATTTCAGAGATTACATTATCAGTAAGTTTAATAAAGATGTAATCTTTGGCGATTAACATTTTAGCATAACCTTCCTTCTCCAGGAATGCAATCAGCTTATTGGGTAAGATGATTACTTTGTTGTTCTCAATATTCCAGAAGTTTCCTCTGTGCACGAATCCGGTATTCATTTTATTTCCCAATTATTTTTCATTCCGGAAGGAATTAAATAAAAAATTTTGAAATATGGAATGGACCCGCGTGTACCCACGTGTACTCCTGGAGGGGGATTTTGTCTGAACCACGATTCGTTGGATTAGTGGATTTAAAATATACTGTCTGAACTACGATTCGTGGGATTAGAGGATTTAAGGATTAAAGAAGAAGAATTTTCAACATTGCACCTAATTTTTGATTGCAAAAATGTAGTACCTGAATCAAGCAATCCTTTAATCAGGCAAATCAAGGTTCAGACAGAAAATCGTGGTTCAAACAATCACATGAATCATCTGAACCACAGATTCCAACATGATTTAATGGATTAAAAGCATTGATTAAATTTTTAAGAAATCCTCTTAATCATTTGAATCTCATAAAATCTGTGGTTCAGACAATGGGACCTTATTTGCGTAATTTGGGAAATTTGCGTCTAATTTTTTCCTGACCTCTGACTTCTGGAGATCTGCACGAATAACCAGTATAAAACAAAAAAGCCTCTAGTAGCGGGGGCAGGACTCGAACCTACAATTCGCCGCGGCGATTTATGAGCCCGACGAATCCAATATTTTCAAGATAAAGTCACGCCCAACACCCGACTTAAACCATTTCTCTCTTCTTCGTGCCTCGGACAAAGTGGAGTATTCTTCCTGATGAATTATTTTCCAGTTGGTTCCCCGTTTAGTCCAACCGGCTAAATGGTTCCTGTGTTGATAAGACGCTTTTCTATATCTGTCGTACTGCCTGAATAAATTAACCCTTCTTCACTTTGAATAATATAAACGGTTGGCATATCTCCCCCAAGATATTAAGAAATGTCTTTATTAATCTGGCACGTACCTATTGTTCTCTGTAGAATGGCAGGACTCGAATTCGCCTCGGCGAACTTTCAGCCTACAATTCGCCGCGGTTTTAGTAGCGGGGGCAGGACTCGAACCTACAATTCGCCGCCGCGAATTATGGGCACGACGAATAAGATTCATTAGCTCCCCAACTCTAAACCTGATAAAACAAGAAAGCCTGATAGTTTCTTATCAGGCTTAATCTCTCTTTAGTAGCGGGGGCAGGACTCGAACCTACAACCTTCGGGTTATGAGCCCGACGAGCTACCAATTGCTCCACCCCGCGATGTATTGTCTGTAAATATATGAATATTACAACAAAGAATCAATTCTCATCCGGGGGTAATCTATTTAATTAACTATTCCACTAAATATAAGCTGAGCTCTTCCGTTTGGACCAGCAACAGTTATTGAAATAGGAACATTCCTCGTACCCTTCGGTTCTTCTGCATCATCATCCTTAAGGAAAAAACTGAATTGTGTCCATGTTTTACTTTGTGTATCAGGTAAAGTTAAATTAATATCTCCTGAAAGTTTTACGCTTTCTCCTTCACTCGTGACAGTGATCTTTGTTCCTTCAGCCATAGGATTTCCGTTCTCATCCATTACAGTAAATTGAAAAAGCTGTGCTCCTCCATGAGGTATATTAAAATTAGTCGGATCTACAGTAATCTCCGGAGCACCTGAGAACAGAACCAGACAGCTGGTTGATATCTGATTATATGATTCATCCGAGGTAAATGCCGTTACTGTCGCAAAACCGCTGCCATAAAGAGGATGAACTGGTTTTGGATTTCCGGATAACAGCTTTGCAATACCGACACCTAACTCATTAGTCTGAATAGAACCCTGTATAACACCACCGGTGGAATTGAAATATACTGAAGTTAGGGGTCTGACAGGATTAGTATATTTATCACCAACAATTGCTACGATTTCATCTAAGAGTCCGTATATATGCCATCCGGGAATGTTCAATTTGACCGGAGCTACTGAAAAATGATTTACATCCGGCAGTCCGCCGTGAATTGATATTGCTACAGGTTTAGAAACTATTGTCCTTCCGTTAAAATCAATAACCGCTTCAAGCTGAACTACTCCGGATTTAGTGCCGCTGGAGAAATTTACTGATGCCCTGCCGATTGAATTTGTCTTAACTGAGAGAGGATTCAGGTATTCACCGGCACCTGGACTCATGGCTAGTCTGAACTTTACAAATACAGAATGAGCAATATCTATCGGATTTCCTGATGAATCCTGTACTTCGAATAAAATTGATGCCGTTTCAACGGATCCGCTTTCTTTAACGCCAATAAAGGGTGTTGATTGTTCCACTAAAAGAATGGAAGCAGGATTTCCCGAAAATCCTGTGCCCGATGTCTTTGCCTGCAGTTTGATCATAGGCACATCTATTGTCCTGCCCGCAATTGCAAACACAGCGACGGTATCTGTATAAAAACCTTCCTTCATGGTCAGGATTTTAATCTCTGTATTTTTTGATATCTCTATTTTAGAAGTAAATTTTCCCTGGTCATTGGTAGTTATGCCGATTTCCTTTGCTTCACAAATTATTCTTATGACTGCATTGGAAACTGAATTACCATTAGTATTATCTACTACCTGTCCGTTCACGGTAATTTCACCACCCTGCGGATTAGTAATGTCTTCCACATCATCTTCTTTTGATTTGCAGCCTGTAAGTAAGGCGGGAATGACTAATAATAGCATCAGGTAATAAATTCTTTTCATATTGCGGACTCGGTATTTTATTCTTAAAATTTTAAGTTTTAATTTATTCAGCAGGTTCTAATAAATCAAGAAGTATTTACTGCTTCATTCTCGAAACAGATCATTATTTGTTTAGAACATAGGTTCTGAACAATTTCTGTTCCGCTCTTTTGATGACAGTTTTATGGTTTATGGCTGTAGGAATGGTATTTTTTACAGGAAAATATTTCAGGAAAAAGCTTGAGTTATGTGTTCTGTTCGATCAGGACATGCTTTCTGCTATGATAATAACATCCTTAGATTTTCCTTTTTCAAACTCTTCGAGTTTCTGGCTTCCGAACAATCTTATATTGCTGAAACCGCATTCACGCAGGTGGTTGGTTATTGTAAGCGGCATATGAGGATAAATTGTAGTGGTGATTATATCTCTTGATTCGGGATGTTCCGTTTCAAACTTTAGTATATTAAAGTCGAGATGGTCTGGATAGAAATCATAGAATCTTATATACGTAAACTTACCTGCCTTTTTTATATTGATTATTCTTTCTTTTGTTTCAAGAATAAGAGGATAGTTTAGGATCTGCAATACCAGCATACCTCCCGGGATAATGATCTTTTTAATCTTTTCCACAATTGCAGCCAGTTTATTGTTAGGGATATTCGCGAATGTATTACCCTGTGATGTCACCAGGTCAAATGTGTTGTAGTATTCACTGCTGATATTTTCTATGTAAGATACCTTAAACTCAGGATGCACTTTATATTCAGCGGCATTTTTCCTTGCCTGTTCAATCATGCCTTCAGACACATCAAAGCCTGTTACTTCCAATCCAAGTTTAGATAATGCGATTGTGTCTGATCCGCTTCCGCAGCCCAGATCAGCAGCCTTTTTCATCTTATCATTCAGCAGAGGTTCAAACCATTTTATTCTGCTCTCAACCGATGAAGTGAAGCTCACCATATCATCGTAGAATTCTGACGCTGAGTTATAAAATTCCTTATGATCAGTTTTATTCATGTTTACTTAATATGGATTCTAATTCTTCATCTGAAAAATGCTGCTGGATTAATTCAAAAAGATACCTTTCCTCTTTCCTTATATGAACTCTTAAAAGATCTCCGATATCTGCAAGATCATCCGCGGTTGCAGTATCTTTTTCAATTGAACCGAACAGTTCCCTGAGCCTGGTGTGGTCGTTAATAAGATCAGGAATAAGTTTATCAATATCATTCGATCTTCCTGAAATAAACGGGAAGAGTATTTCTTCTTCTTCCCTGAAATGCGGCAGCAGTTCTGTATGATAAAAATTGACCGCATATTCCGCCTTGCCCGCAGCATCATCCGGCATTATTGTTAGTTTTGGGGCGTTCTTTTTTAATCCTAACGCGAGCATCAATCCTGCGTTATGTTCATGGGAAAGCTTTATCAGACTCCTGGTTCTTTTCATAGTTCAAAATTGCTCTGTAATAACTTAAATTAAATTCACACTACTTCTGAATGAGCATTAATTAAGATGTTTAATCTGATCAGTCACTTCAGCTATGTCTTCATTAAGCCCTTCATGTTGATACATAATTTCGCCGTTTTTATCAAGCAGCGTTATCATATTGGAGTGCGAATAATTCCCGGTATCATCTTTCTTATATTTGAAACCGAGCAGCGCGGCTAATTCTCTGATATCGGATTCGCTGCCGGCAAGAAGATCCCATCTTTTAAGATCTAATCCCATACGGCTGCCGAATTCTTTCAGCTTTTCAGGTGTGTCTCTTTCATGATCTATTGATACAAGCACAAACCTTGTTTCTTTCAATTCATTCTTTGATAATGAAGATTCAATTCTTTTCATATCATTAACTATGATCGGACATGCATAAGAACAATTAGCAAATATTAATCCCAGTACTACATTGCTGTTCTTTAATGATTTAATATTCAATGCAGTACCGTCTTCATTTTTCCATTCAGATTCAAGCAGATAAATTGAATTATCACTAACTGCGTCAGATCCCATATCGCTGCTGCAGCATGATTTCTTTTCTTCTTTTACGATGCCCGCCTCTGAGTCTGAAGTTTTCTCCCGGCTAATGAGATAAACTGAACCTGAAATTATTATAATAAATAATATGGTTACAATTCCTATTGCTTTCATTTTAGTTCCTCCCTGCAATATTAATTTTAATATCCTTTGCGCATCTGAATCCAAGGTTACCAACTGTATAATTCGCCTTAAGACTGCTTCTGAAAGCATATCTTAGAAAAGCGGCGTAATTCTGAGGATCAATTGATCTCAAAGAACCGCTGCCGCAGAAAAGATTTCTTTCTAACCCGGTGTTTCCTCTTGATTCACCGGTTACTATTGTTGTATTGAAGTCATCCACCCATTCCCATATGAGTCCATGCATATCATACAAACCGAAATAATTAGGTGTACCCTTACCTTTATCTGCTAACTTACCTGAAGGCGCGGAGTACCAGTCCAGTATTTTTTTTGTGTATTCTTTTTCATTTGTTCCGTCTGCCGTTTTTATTCCGGCTTTGCCTGTATATTCCCATTCAGCTTCACTGGGCAATCTTTTACCTTTCCATTCACTGTATGCTCTGGCGGCAAACCATGAAACGTAAGTTACGGGAGCGTCTGCCGACAGGTTGCCGAAATCCAGGTCGCCCTTCCATTCTCTCAGATAATATTGATCCGCAAAGATCTTTTTAACTTTTGTTTTCCGCCATTCAGGATTAGCTTTAACAAATTCAAAATATTCCCTGTTGCTGACAGGATATTTATCTATCAGGAAGCTGCTTACCTTTACCTTTTTAACATTTTCATCTCTGAAGAATGGAGTGTACTCTCCCGAATCTATCTTCACCATTTGTGAAGGAATATTATCTGCGGATACCTGCGGCATTAGATAAATCGGGAACAGCACTAAAAATATAATTACTGCTTTTCGCAATTTTATTTTCCTTCCGTTGCTTTTTTTACTTCTTCAACCGTAACATTACCTCCGTTATTTCCCCAGCTGTTTCTCACATAAGTTAATACAGCTGATATCTGCGGGTCACTTATATTTACCGGGGGCATTAATCCGTTATATTGTTTACCATTCACTGTAATTGGACCGTTCAGACCTTTCTTTACAATGTTGATGCTTCTGTTTTTATCCTTCATAAGAAAATCTGAATTCGCCAGCGGTGGAAATACATTTTCTAATCCTTTACCATCTGCCATATGGCAGCTCGCGCAATTCTGCAGGAAGATCTGCTTGCCGGTATCCATAATATTTTCAATGCTTGTGTTTGCATCAGAAGGTTCAATTTCCAGTTCCGGCTGCCTGATATCATTATCTCCTTCTGAATCACCGCCCAGATAAATTTCATCTGCCTGTTTACCTGAATATATGTTCTTATCTGGTTCACCTGCTACCTTGATCATTCCTATTGCGCCTTTATTGAAAGCCCTGAAAATAGAATGATCAACAAGAATGAATGTACCGGGAACATCAACTTTGAACTGTACTATCGCAGAACCTCCCGCAGGAACTATAGTAGTCTGTACATTCTTCTGATTTGCAACTACTCCGCCCTCTCCATATACGAGGTCAAATATTTCTCCAATAACGTGAAATGATGAAACTAAATTGGGACCCCCGTTTCCTAAGAATAATCTTATTGTTTCTCCTTTACGCGCCTTTACTGCATTATCGCCAACCATTGAATTTACAGCCCCATTGAAAACCACATAAGAGGGATTTTCATCTATAGCTTTCTGCATACTGAACTGCTGTAATCCGGGATCGCCATAATTGCCCTGAGTATAAAATTCACTCTGCATTACATAATATTCTTTATCAACTTTGGGTAAACCTTCCTTGGGTTCAACGAGAATAAGTCCATACATACCATTTGCAATATGAAGGGCTACAGGTGCGGTTGCACAATGATAAACATACAGACCGGGGTTCAATGCCTTAAAGGAAAATTTTGAACTATGTCCCGGTGCAGTGAACGACGCCTCAGCCCCGCCTCCTTGTCCTGTCACTGCATGAAGATCTATATTATGCGGAAGTTTACTGCTTGGATGATTCTGTAAATTGAATTCAACCTGATCACCTTCTCTTATCCTTATAAATTTACCCGGCACCTTGCCGCCGAAAGTCCAGTAAGTATATTCCACTCCGTCAGATAATTTTCTTATAACTTCTTTTACTTCAAGGTTTACAATAACTTTAGTTGGATGATCCCTTGTGATTGGAGGAGGCACATTCGGTGCGTCTGTAAGTATTGCAATTTCTTCACCTTGTATTTCGTCTTTATTTGCTGTATCACATCTTGCGAATAATACCACGATAAGTATTGGAAAAAGAAATGACAGCAGCTTATATCCTGATAGTCTTCTTTTCATTGTGCTTCCTTTCATCTTTTATACTTCTTAATAATGAATTCAATAAATTGTTTTCTTCTTTGATATGTGTATAAAGCAGATCGATAAATGAATCGGTGTCCTCTTTCAGCTTTACAATCTGTACTCCGTCACATTTACAATCCTTTAATACTTCAACAGTTTTCTGAAACTCGATCAATTTTATATTAATAAGATTATGCTCTTCACTCAGCTTCCATATTATGCCTGGTGCTATCCTGTCCTTCAGCAATGGATATAATTCTGATTCTTCCTTTGCGCAGTGTTCAATCAGATCATCCGACAGGAATGAAACTGAATCTTCTATTACTCTGAGATCTTCTGCATTACTGCCCTTCTGTATTACCCTTGCTATAGCATCTCTCAGAAAAGTAAGATGAACCATTCCATGCTCGTGCTCACTAACGTATCTTGAGATTATTTTATTCACTCTTTAATCCTGTTTAAGTTTTTTAGCTGCTTCTTCATTAAATTTCTGTGTTTCCTCAACACCTCTGGGATGACCATAACTATCCATCTCCTGATAATACATCAGGTACTCTTCCTTAGTAACCTTGTTCTGCCAGTAGCCGCTTATCACGCCAATACCCGTAACTAATACAAAGATCGCTGCGATACCTGCAGCAATAAGTTTCTTGTTAACAGCTTTATTGCCGAATACAGGTTTTACTTCGAGTGTATCGGCAACGGGACATACATCAACACAGTTCAGACAACTGGTGCATTCATCTGAAAGAACAATTTTCATTTTATCTACTTTGATTGCGGAAGGACAAACTTTAGTGCACTTTCCGCAGTCGATACAGTTCAGTTCGTTTCTTTTGATCTTATTGGGACTTAAGAATGATACCATTCCGAGCAGCGCGCCGTAAGGACAAAGATATCTGCACCAGAATCCTCTGATAACAACCGAGAGGAGCAGAAGTACGGCAATAACAATCAATGAGAACTGAGATATTTCCGCGAAGAAATAATACATCTTTATATCTGCAACAATATTATATGGACTGTCGAGGAATGCCTTTAACGCAGCTCTGCTCATCAGGAAGAAAATTGAATAAACAAAGAACGCGAGCATTAAATATTTGAGTGCGCGTAAAGGATAATCCAAAAACTTCGGTACCCTGAGATCTTTACCAAATATCTTTTTACCGAAATCACCAACAAGTTCTGAAATGAACCCGACAGGACAAAGCCAGCTGCAGAATGCCTTTCCGAAAGCAAATGAAACGAGTACTATCGCCAGGAATATAAATAACCCCGCAGGATGCGCCGGATGAATTTCACCTGAGATGAGAGTATAATAAAGACTCATCATTGAACTAATGGGAAGAAAGCCGTCAACTCCCGGAGGTCTTCTGAAGAATTCCGTAGCCCCGTTACTTTCCAGGTAACGCACGAACATAAAAAACTCTATGCCTATCCAGACACACAACGCCGTAAACGCTGACTGCAGGTAGAAGCGGTATTTCTGAACAGGTTTCTGAAGGTTACGAACTATTTTATTTTTTGGTTTCATAACTAATTATCTACTCAAATTATGCTGCACGGAAATAGGTCTCAAAACATGAACTGCTTATCTGTTTACAGTTTGCCAGAAAACCTTTCTCTTTTGCTTTATCAATTAATGGTGCCGGTAAAAATGGTGTAATCAGTTTATATATTTCCCCGCTTTTTATTTCCTTAAGATCCTTCATAACTTTTACCGCAGGTACTACACCATTATCAAGATCTTTTCTTGCGTCGTATATAAAAGCTATCTGATCTTCAACAATGCTGAAGTGTTCTTCTTTACAGACAGTTTCCTCAGTGCAAACATGCTCATACCCGGCTGATTTTCTCAATTCATTTATCAGATGTGAAATACTTATATTCCCGACAATCGCTGCCTGTCTTAAAGATGTTATCTTTGCCACGGTTTTTTTCAGCAGCGGATTCCTGAGATTCTTAAACGGAGGAGCGAGAGAAATTAATATTTCTTCCAGATGAGGATAATTCTCAATCAGTTCACCAACTTTTGTTTCCGGAGTTATCTGAAATTCTTCACCACTAATCATTTATGTCCCTTTCAGTTTTGATCATATTCTAAAATTCTTCTTTCACCCTCAAGACTTCTTAGTTCTGTAAGATCCTGAGTGACTTCAAGAGTTCCGAGATAATTACTTTCTTTGTCTCTGACTGCATAATAAGAGATGTATATGAATTTACCCTTCATATTAATCCAGAATGCCGCCTTGTTTTCTTTGCCTGATTTGAAATCATTCAAAATTCTTTCTACTGTTCCGACACTCGATGGAGGATGACAGAACTGAACTTTCCTGCCAAGTATTGCTTTATTACGCTGAAAAATTCTTTCACTCCCTTCAGTGAAATATCTGACGTGATCATTCTTATCAACAAACGTCATATCGAATGGCAATGTGTTTAATACATTTGTAAGTTCTTCAACAGTCATTGCGCCTGAAGGCATTTTTACTTTTGAAGATTCCTTCGGAATAAATGATGCAAGTATATCTTTATCCTGCGGTTCCCACTTTTCAACAGGTTCAAATAAGCAATAGCCAATCTCATCACTCTGATTGAGTATCTCGTACCAGTCCTTTTCATTTAGCGTATCAAGCGCCATTGGAAATAAAATATTCTCTTCTTTATATATCATTTCATCAATCATTTTCAGCGCCGGCTGGAATACAATTTCGATCAGCGCTTTAATGCTCGCCGCATCAGCACCCGCTGAATTTTTAAGCGCTTCAATAGAATTTTTTAACATTCCTCTTATCTGATCATGTTTTCCCCACATAACTGTAGAGGGGCCTGATATATTATATTTTTCCAGGTAAGGGAAAAGCTGATATTCTTTTCTTAAATAATGTTTTTCGATATCCATCAGATTATTGAAATGTGAATGAATTTTGAGCAGAGTATCAGAGCAGCTGTCATCATCACTCATTTCATTTATTTCGTTAAAGAGTTTTTGAAGAAAGGATATCTCTCTTTTTATCGCCTGATTTTCTTTTCTGAAAATACTCACCGGATGCCCGGCAGGAGCCTTAAGATTGGAAACCGTAAGAAGTCCGTTCAATGCCTGTGAATGAAGATCGCATAATTCCAGCATATTATCTTTCAGTTTGCCATCCTCAAACAGTTCCTGTTCTGCTGCGATAACTTCATCATAAGGAACAGCTTTAAGCATCTTAGAGATCTCTTCTCTTACTTCAATGCCGGAATCCTCACTGCTGATTTTTTCCATCAGACCTTTTAGATTTTTGATTCTTTCTTCCCTGTTGTTGATTAACTCACTCATTCAATTCTCCTTTTCAGATTTTTTACTCCGAATAATATCTAAAAAAATATCAGATACTCTTAATTTTGTTTATTGTCTTTTCCCTGAACTGATCTAAAGTTTCCTCACTTAGCATTTTATACGCATCAGCTCTTAGTTTACCCCATTTATCGTGCACCGGACAAGGATGATCAGGATTACATCTTGGAAAACCAAGCACGCAGCTGTTAAATACTCCAAGTCCGTCAATTGCCTCAACTATATCAATGAGCTTTATTCTGGATGGGGCTTTGGCAAGTGTAAATCCACCCGCTTTCCCCTTTTTTGATTCAATAATGCCGTATTCTCTGAGACTTTGTAATATTTTAGATACAAATTCCTTTGGGATATTAAGCTCATCAGATATTTTTTCTACTCTGATCACTTCATTCTGGCTAACAGCCGCCAGGTACAAAACTGCCTGCAGGCCATATTCACACTTTTTAGAAAATATTACAGTCATATTCAGAATTTTTTGTCTGCTTATAAATTACTATATTTATTCCGTACTGTCAAGTAAAAATTTACAGCCCACTCCCAGATTTTATTCACCAAAATTATCTTACCAATCCGCTATCGGCCTGCTACCGGTCTGCTATCAGCCTGCTCTTCTTATAAGCAAATTATAAGTAAACGGAATGATTGCAACTTTAAGTATAATTGCCTAAAATTAGGTTATTATTCACACCGGAGCTTATATGAAGAGAATTTTAATAATACTTTTTATTCTTCCAATCCTGATTTCAGCCCAGAATGTGAGTGTAAAAGATTATAATGTTCCGGTAAGCCGCGCAACAAATTTAAGGATTAACGGATTCTGGAACTGGTCGCAGATAGGAGACAGTGTTTCCGGCAACAGTTCAACCACTAACCTTGTTTTCAGAAAGTTCTACTCATCACTTCCCTTCGCCTGGTTCCTTGATGTTGATGCAACAGGGGGAAGAACCGGAGGGCGCAACAACTACGATGTAAGGTTTGAAGGAAATGTTAGAAAGTATGTCTGGCCAAATGAGGACTGGTTCGGTTTCTCACGTCTGGCGGCACAGAAGGCAACTCAGTACCGAAGGCTGGAAAGTAATCTTACTTTGGGGGGCGGATACGGCAGGTATATTAACGCAACAGCTTTAGCTAAAGCTGTAAGAATAGAAGAACATCTTATTCGTGAGAATGTAATAAGTAACTATATGCCGAAAGCCTCAATGATAGATATAGCCAATATTATTGAACGCGAGGATGAATATCAGGATCTTTACGGCGAAGTATATGAAACCCAGTGGTTAGGAGATATTGAAAAGGCAATTGTAAATTCCGGTATGCTGGTAGGACAACGGGTTGGCGCAATCGGCATATTGAGGATACGACAAGTGCTGTTTGAAATAAATGAAAGAATAAACCAGAGATATTACGGTTGGGATATATCAGCAGGAGCTTTATTTACGTTAACAACACGAGACGCATCACCGGCGGGATCACCAAATCTTTCTTTAACAGGAAGATATTCATTTCCAATAAGCTGGAGGACACAGATAAACTTCACTGCGGGAGCTTTTACTCCTATCGATTCTGCATTCAGTAAAAGGATAACCGGAAATACTTCTGTGGATTTTATATTTGAGCTGAGCAACAGGATAAACTTACTTGCAAGTCACCGGTTAGTAGTCTTTAAGAATTCAGGTCAGAATACAGTGGTTGATAATATTCTGAGTGCGTCGTTTCTGTTCTATATGGAAAACAACATCTACTTTGGAATAAATACAGCGTTTGAGAAATTTTACAATTCACCTAAAAGGATTTCTGCAAATCTCACGCTGTCTTATAATTTGTTCTGACCGGCGGTATATAATCTCTCGCGGTATAATTGTCCTATTTCCGCCCCAAGAATGAAAAGGATAGAGGAATAGTAAATCCAGAATGCCACAACAATAATAAGGGCATATGTACCATAGATCTTATCAAGCGAAGCAACGTTAGTGATATAATATCCGAAAATACGTTTTGCAGTTTCCCATAACAAAGTTGCCCAGAATGCACTCAGTGCAGGAATTTTCCTGCCTAGTTTTGCATATGGAACAAAGGAATACAAAACATAGAACATAGTGAATATCATTACAATTGAGATGATCGTAAGAAATATATGTTCGAATGAGCTAAGCTGGAAATAATTAAATATGGCAAAGCGGTAAGTAATATTTTTCAGAATATCCAATGTGGGCAGCACAATTATCGTCAAAAGAATAAAAAGCAATACAAGGAATACCATCCCGAAATCACGAAGCTTGCCGATAACAACATGTTTATCTTCTGTGATTGTGAAGATGTGATTCAGAATAGTTCTCATACTGCTGAATAAGCCGCTGGCCGCTACAAACAAACCAAAACCTCCCACAATACCTGCAATAGTTTTATATTCCACAACTTCAGCGATACGCGAAAAGATAATGTTGCGCGCGTATTCCGCGTATTGTTTATAAGGTATTACAGTAGATATGAAAGTGTTGATCTGATTCTCAACAGAAGCAGAATCCAGAATTGATCCAAGTATTGCAAAGATGATCAGCACCAGTGGAATTATACATACGAACAGTGAAAATGCAAGTCCGCCGCTGTAAAGAAAAATGTGGTGATTATCAATACGATTATATAATCCGCCGAAGTAATGCTTAAAGAACCCTGCGGCACTCCCGGCTGAATAGTTAAACTTTCCGGAATGTTTTTTTACAGTGGTTTTCAACTCAGACAGCAACAGTCATAATTCGTTTAATGGAATTGAAATACAGGTCAGCAATTTCCTCAAGTTCAATATTATATTTATCGTTAACCTTTAAGGAACTGCCCCCGGTTTTACCCAGCAAAGTAACTTTTATTTTACCTGACGGGAAATGCTTCTCGAACTTATCTTTAGTTTCAGGAGATACTGAAACGATTATTCTCGACTGTGACTCAGAGAAGAAAGAAAAATCCTCCCTTGTCTTTGCTGCTATATTTACATCAGCACCGATTTTATTTTCTTCATTTATAATACAGCATTCGGCTAATGCGGTAAGGAGTCCTCCATCAGAAACGTCATGGGCTGATCTGATCAGCTTTTCCGAAATGAGTTTCAGAACTACATCGTGAAGATCTTTTTCGCGCTGCAGATCGAGCTGAGGTGAATCGCCGGAAACAATGTTATGTACAGCTTTCAGATATTCACTGCCGCCTAATTCCTCAAAATCTTCTCCCAGGACATAAACAAGATCCCCTTCACTCTTGAAGAAAGAAGTTGTAATATTATCAACGTTTTCAATTAGTCCGAGCATACCAATCACTGGAGTAGGATAAACCGCGTAATCAGGAGATTCATTATAGAAACTTACATTACCGCCGGTTACCGGAGTATCAAAGAACCGGCAGGCTTCGCCCATGCCTTCTATTGCCTCTTTGAACTGCCAGTAAACTTCAGGTTTATATGGATTACCGAAGTTAAGGCAATTAGTAATTGCAAGTGGAATACCTCCTGAGCATACAATATTTCTTGCAGATTCTGCTACTGCTATCTTTGTTCCTTCTTTGGGATTTAAATAAACATATCTGCCGTTACAATCTGTTTTTAATGCCAGAGCTTTATTTGTATCTTTTATATAGATAACTGCTGAATCGCATCCGGGTCCGGTTATTGTGTTCGTCCTTACCATAGAATCATATTGTTCATAAACCCATTTCTTTGAAGCAATATTTGGTGAAGAAATAATTTTGAAGAAAACTTCTTTCAGATCATCCGGCTGTTTTAATGATGTGGGATTAAACTCACGGAGTTTCTCAAGATATTCAGGTTTTCTTGTTTCCCTGTAGTAAACAGGTGCTCCACCGCCAAGGACCAGATCAAATGCAGGCAGCTGTGCTTTTTTCTCTCCAAGATAATCTATATCGATTATCCCATCATCAGTAACTTCGCCGACTATTTCACAGTGAAGATCCCATTTAGAAAATATTTCTTTTACTCTTTCTTCATTTCCTTTCTTCACTACAACCAGCATTCTTTCCTGACTTTCTGAAAGCATAATTTCATAGGCGGTCATTCCTGATTCACGAAGAGGCACTTTGGAGAGATCTATCTTCATACCCGATTCACCTTTTGCGCTCATCTCAGAAGTTGAACATGAAATACCCGCGGCACCCATATCCTGTATACCCACAATCAGATCTTCTTTTATTATCTCAAGCGTTGCCTCAAGCAGAAGTTTTTCTGTGAAAGGATCGCCTACCTGTACAGAGGGACGCTTAGCTTCAGACTTTTCCGAAATCTCCTCAGAAGCGAAAGTTGCACCGTGAATTCCATCTCTTCCTGTCGATGAACCAACAATCATAACTGGATTTCCTTTTCCTTTTGCGGTTGCTGATGCAACCCTGTCTGTTCTTACTATTCCAACAGCCATTGCATTTACCAGCGGATTATCTTTGTAAGATTCATCGAAATAAACTTCACCTGCAACGGTAGGTACACCAAAACAGTTGCCGTAATCTGCGATACCGCTAACAACACCATCAAATAAATATTTTGTGCGGGCATCATCTAGTGATCCGAAACGCAGTGAGTTAAGTGATGCAATAGGGCGGGCTCCCATCGTAAAAATGTCTCGCAGAATTCCGCCGACTCCTGTTGCTGCTCCCTGGTATGGTTCAACAGCTGAAGGATGATTATGACTTTCTATCTTGAAACAAATAGCATATCCTTCACCAATATCCACTAAACCTGCGTTCTCTTCACCAGCTCCAACGAGTAATCTTCCGCCGCTCCGGGGTAATGTCTTAAGCAGTGCAATAGAATTTTTATAACTGCAGTGTTCGCTCCACATTACACTAAATATACCCAGCTCGGTATAGTTAGGTTTTCTGCCTAATCTCTCACAAATAATCTTGAATTCTTCTTCATTAAGCCCATGTTCAATTGCGAGCTCAAGAGTTACATCAGGTTCTTTCATTTATTTCCCGTTTAATGGTGGTCATTTTTCAGATTGTAAATATAATGATTAATTATCAGGCATTAAATACCCTTTTGCCCTGCCTTAAATACATCATCTTGAACACTAAAAATGATAATTACAGGTCATATCTCAATTTTACGTAGAATTGCGTATTGACTTCAAAATATTTTTGCATTAGTGTTGTGAAGCCCGTATTAGAAGAGCTAAATAAGAGATTTCATTTTTTAAGTTAGATAATATTCAAAAAGGTAAATTTATCTATTTCAGAGTTCTGATATTTATTTTTATGTCACCATACATATCCGGTCAGGATATGTATGGTGTATATCTTGATTCTCTCTATAATGAATTTCTTACACTAAGGAGCATCAGAGCAAATATTCAAATTCAGGAAGAAGTATCTGCTTCTTATCAAAAATGCGGATTTGGTATCTATAGCCAGATTAAGTTTCATTTCAATGATTTTTCTAAAGATCAGCAGAGATTCCTGGAAAAATATCTGCTTCCACCCGAAACCGAAAAGACCTTGGTTTCTCCCTCAGGCAGGTTTCTGATTCATTATAATGAATCATACAATAAGCCTTCGTATGACAGTACACTTTCAGCACTGCAGAATGCCCAACTTGTGGCACAGATTGCAGACTCGGTGTATAATTTTGAAATAGAATATTTGCACTATCCGCCTCCCCCTAAATGTAATTCAGATAAAGGAGAGAAGTATAACATCTTTATAATAAATTGTAGTCCATATTACGGCATCACGACTCCAGAATATTTCTTTAACGGGAATTTAGCTTCCAGTTATATTCAAATCCATAATAATTACAATAACTTTGCAACCAAAGGTTTGAACGCTGCCCGTGTAACCTTAGCCCACGAATTCTTTCATGCCATTCAGCTCGGAAACTATAAGTGTTACAATTTTTTTGATAGAAGTGAATGGTTTTTATTTGAATCAAGTTCCACTGCGATGGAAGAATTTATGTATGATGATATAAATGATTATTACCATTATCTCGCGCTTAGTTATGTAGATAGTTATTTCAGAAACCCCACCAGGCACCTATCTGATTATCAGGGATATGGTATTTCCATTTTTCCTATTTACCTTAAAGAAAAACACGGGCAAAGAATACTAAAATCGATTTGGGAGAACTATAAAAATATGAGTGCCATAGAAGCACTCAGTTCTGGTATTTCTGAGGTTGGTTCAAGTCTTGCGAGTGAATTCACCACTTTTGGAAGTTGGGCTTATTTAACTGGTTATAGAAAATATTATGCCGATACTTTAAGCGATTCTTTTGAAGAAGGTGATAAATATCCACTTGTCAGATATACCAGGTTAGATTTTCCACTTACATCATTTCCTGTTAAACTTGAAGTACCTTCCATATCTAATGCATACTACAGAATATTAGTTAATAATGGAGTTTATGATGATACAATTGATTGCATCATAACTGATACTAATATTTCGGGAGCACTGAAAAATTCATATGATAATTTCACCTTGGGAGTATATAATTATCCCGAAAAAGGAGCCAGACTCATTACCAACAACTGCTACATTGGAATGGATTTCCGGAATAATGATTGGTTTAGTGAAGCCATTTTCCTAAATGGAAGAAGTAAATATAATCCTGAACATATTATCTCAGATATTGATTACGCTTATCCAAATCCATTTTACTATGAAAAGCATAAGAGGATCTTACTACCTGCGGATTCAAACGTATCACATGAAGCCCGGGTTTATATCTACACATCAGGTATGGAATTGATTGCTGAAAGGATCTGCCCGATAGTATACCCTCATAATAAGTTTGTTGTTGAATGGGATGGATTAAATGAAAATGGACAGGAACTAAAAACGGGTGTTTATATTTTTATGGTTAAATCCTCATCAACTAATAAGATGGGAAAGATTGCGATCTTTAATTAAAACTTTCTCATATCTTTACTGTAGAGCAAAAACTTAGAATTTCGCAGTTATTTTGAGGTATATTTTTTTCATTTTATGTTTAATTGAGTATCTTTAGAATAATCTAAAAGAAAGGAATAATATGGCAGAAGCGAAATTAGGAGACACAGTTAAGGTTCATTATACTGGGAAATTTGATAATGGTGAGATTTTCGATTCATCTGAAAATCAGGATCCGCTGAAATTTACGATTGGACAAGGACATGTAATACCGGGATTTGAGAATGCGGTTGTTGGAATGAATACTGGTGAGAGCAAAACAGAAAAGATACCAGCAGAAGATGCGTATGGCGCATACAGCAATGAATTGGTTCTGACAGTTAATAAAAATAATCTTCCTCAGGAAATTAGTCCTGAGATCGGACAGCAGCTTGAAGTTAAGAATCCAAGCGGAGATGCATTCCCTGTAGTCATTACAGAAATTACAGATGAAACAATTACCCTGGATGCAAATCATCCATTAGCGGGCCGGGATTTGATTTTTGAAATACAACTCTTAGAAATAGAAGCCTGAGAACTTTCAGTAAGGGACCTTGTTGGTTAACAAGTTCCCTTCTGATCTCACAAAGCAGTATTTTTCTTACCAAATAAATTCTCAACTATGAATAAAACAATTTTTCCCAATAAGCTGACCCTGCGTGTTCAGTTCCATGAAGTAGATCTTATGGGTGTATGCAATAATGCCATTTACTTCAACTATTTTGAAACAGCCCGGGTGGAATACATAAAGGCAGCAGGCTTTTACCGCACACCCGCTGAAATGCAGACCAGTGAAAACTTTTTTCTGATTGTTCGCAATGAATGTGATTATGCGGAACCTGCCATTTTCGATGACGAACTGAATATTTATACCAGGGTAGAATTTGTCAAAAACTCAAGCTTTGGATTTGAACACCTGGTAGAAAATGCCGCCACAGGAGCAATAATTGCCCGTGGCAAAGGAGTCATGGTTCATATAAACCGTGCCTCAAAAAGATCAATCCCCTTAACCGAAGAAATCAAACTTGCCATCTCACAATATCAGAATCACACTGCGGTATGAACATGCCGGGAATTGATAAATTCTTTGAAGGGGCTGCTCTTCTAAGTATTTCTTATTGCTATAACTTTCAGGTTTAAATAAATACCTGTTCCATAATTTTTATAGCAGATTGAATCTCCTCGAAGGAAACATCAAGATGTGTTACTGCTCTGAGTGAATCAATTTTTCCTACGGATATAAGGAGTCCTTTTGCTTTGCATTTATCAAGAGCGTCTGTTACAGTTATATTCAATGGTTTAAATATGAGTATGTTTGTCTGTACCGAATTCATATCAATTTCAAGAGAAGGATTGCTGCAAATCCATTCAGCTAACATTCGTGCTTTCTCATGATCGTCTGTTAATCTTTCACGGTTATGCTGAAGTGCATAAAGTCCGGCAGCAGCAATAACACCTACCTGCCGCATACCACCGCCCCATGCTTTTCTTACACGAAAAGCTTTATCAATAAATTCTTTTGTACCCGCAATGATTGAACCTACAGGAGCACCGAGTCCTTTTGACAGACAGCAGGAAATACTGTCAAAGTGCTTTGCATAATCCCTTACAGGAATTCCTGTAGCTGCTGATGCATTCCAGATTCGTGCACCATCAAGATGGAATGAGAGGTTATTTTCTTTTGCAAAGGCGTTTAATACTTTTATATTTTCAATGGGATGAATAGTACCGCCTGCGCGGTTATGTGTGTTTTCTACTTCAAGTACTCTGCTGCGGGGCATGTAGTATGCACTTGCCGGACGTAATGCCTCCTTTACCTGTTCCTCTGTAAATACACCTAACTTTCCATCCAGGGGATACAATTGTATTCCGCTTAGCGCACCGGGTGAGCCGGATTCATAGTTAAATATATGTGAATCTTTTTCACAAATTACTTCATCACCTGGATTGGTATGTACGTTCAGGCATATTTGGTTACCCATTGTGCCGCTCGTTACATAGAGCGCAGCTTCCTTTCCGAGAAGTTCAGCTGCATAATTCTGAAGTTTGTTAACTGTGGGATCTTCTTTAAAAACGTCATCACCAACTTCAGCATCATACATTGCTTTACGCATTGCTTCAGAAGGTCGTGTAACTGTATCGCTACGGAGGTCGATGTAATTCATTATGTTTTCAGATTTGTTTTGAATTTAGTATGTAAATGTAGAGAAAGAGGAGGAATTATTCTATACCAGGATTTAAGTCAGAGTACTATGCGATCCCTTAAGATTATAAATTAAATTTATAGTTTATTCTCAGAGCTTCAATAACTTTTTTAATTTTATTAACAGAAACATGGAGAAGACCCATAATGAAATGAGACAGGAAACCACAGGTATCAGTGCAGGAAAATCAGTGAAAAATGTAATATCATTTTCAAGTACAACATCTCCTACCAGAACATCCCTGGTATACATCTTTGTATCCATTATTGTTCTTCCCAATGGATCAATAATAGTACTTATTCCTCCATTTGCGGATCTTACAACAGTTCTTCTGTTTTCAACCGCCCGGAGAACGGCTATTTCTTTGTGCTGATAGGGTCCGCTTGAATTACCATACCAGCTGTCATTAGTAACAACAGATATGAACTGCGCTCCCCTTTGTATAAACTTCGCGACAAAGACAGGATAGACTGATTCAAAGCAGACCAGGCCATTCATCTTCACGGAATCAATGCCGTTATGTGAAAACTTAAACACTGTAGTATCTCTGCCTTTGTTCCATCCGCTTATGCCAACTTCCCATTTAATCAGATCACCTAAAAAAGGTAGCACATCAACAAACGGCACCCGCTCGCCAAAAGGTACAAGTTTCATCTTGCCATATTTTTGGATATTAGTAGTCTGCGGCTGAAATAACATAATACCGTTATAGGTAGTATAAGAATAATCAGCACCCTTTCTATGCTTCGCATCAGATGGTGCTCTTTGTAAGTCGAAGAAGATATTAAAATCGGGCATGCCGGATAAAAGAAAAGCTTTATTCTCCTTTGTAAAATTCATTATCATCTGAACAGCATCAGGATGAGTTCCGTCGAGCAGGTAAACCGGTAATGCTGTTTCAGGCCAGATAACTAGTTCAGCCCCTTTACTTACAGCAGTCTTCGACATATCCAGATAAAGCTGCGTAAGCTTTGCTATATTTCCTGTTTCCCATTTCTTCCATGGATTCAGGTTAGGTTGTATAAGTCCCACCTTTACCTTTTTATCAGGAATATCATATGAAGAAATTCTTATAACTCCATATATCATGGGAACAATCAACAACACCAGAGTAGAAGTGAGTGCAGGAATGTGAATCTTTTTGGAAATAATTTTTTCCCTGACAACAAAGAACAGCATTACATTGATGAAAACTATAATTACTGTTAATCCCAGTGCACCAATGAACTCAGCAATCTGAATATAGCTTGTGAAATAAGATAATCCGTTACCAAGTGTAAGCCACGGGAAACTTGCATCGGTGATCATATAAAGATATTCGTACGTTACCCAGTAAAACGGAAAGAGCAGGAATGAGATCCATTTACTTTTGAGCAGCCGGGTAGAGACATAAAACAGTGTTGAAGGGATAAGAAAAAGGATCGGATTGAAGAATACCAGTACTGCGCCCGCAATCATCAAAAAAGGATCAGTTTCGGCACCCCATCCACCTACCCAATAAATTGTGAACAGGTTAAAAATAAAAAATGTGAGATATGTAAACTTGTTGATATCTACCAGTTTTTCTTTCTTATCAAGTACGTATAAATAAGGAACGAGCGCAACCCACATTAATAAGGTAAAAGGAAAAGGAACAGGCGGAAATGAAGCAGCAAGGAGAGTTCCGCTGATTATACCTAAAAAGCGTTCACGGTTCCTTTCTTTCTTTTGTTCAGGAGACAAATACTTTCTGCGGAAGAGATCAGCAACTTTCAATTTTTTTCAGCTCTTTTTTTAAGAATGAATTTGTGAATAATAACATAAGCCACAACAATAACAGTTACAGCAATGATAATATTACTATACGTTGTCAGATAGTAATCTATTTTCTCAACGTTATTTCCCATAGCCATTCCAAGATATATAACAAGCACATTCCATAAAAAAGCACTGATAGTCGCAAGGGTAAAGGTTCTTTTCGGACCAAGTTCACTGAATCCTGAAAAGAAACTTATTACTGATCTTGTTCCGGGCATGAAGCGGTTAGCGAGTATCAGTTTATAGCCATATTTACGAAACCAAAGGTCAGTCTTATCTATTGATTCAGGCGTTATGAATTTCAATTTACCGTTTCTGACTATTTTTTCCCCCAGAAGCTTACCAACATAATACATTAACATAAATCCAAGTGAACTTCCGAAACTTGTTATAATTAGCAGTAATACGAATGAAATTTCACCGTCCCCGCTGGATATCAGTGTCGCGCCAAACACAATAATAACATCGCTTGGTGAAGGAGGAAAGACATTTTCAATGAATGCAAAAAAGAACAACGTAACATAAACCCAGAATGGACTTAATGTGCTTATGTAATTAATAGCATCTTCAAGCATCAGGTATTCTCTTTCATTAATAGCACGGCTGAATAGGCAGCAGCTCCTTCTTCCTTACCCACAAATCCCAGTTTTTCCGTGGTAGTGGCCTTTACGGATACCTGGCCTGAATCAATCTCCAGAACGGCAGCAATCGTTTCGCGCATATTGGTTATATAATTTGCAATTTTAGGACGCTGCAGAGCCAATACAGCGTCAATGTTTCCGATAATGTATCCTTCCCTTCTGACCATAGCATAAACTTCTTTCAGTAGGACCTTGCTGTCAGCATCTTTAAATTTTAGATCAGTATCGGGAAAAAACTTTCCGATATCACCCAGCGCAAGTGCTCCGAGCAGCGCATCTGATATTGCGTGAAGAAGTACGTCGGCATCCGAATGGCCCAGAAGTCCTTTTTCATAAGGTATCTCAATACCGCCGAGAATGAGTTTACGGTTATTTGCAAATGCATGGACATCATATCCATAACCAATTCTGAATGGTTGATTAGATGACATAGGTTTGTTGTCCCTCTGAAATATGAAATTGTGCAGTCATCTTTTAATGAATAATTTCAAATGATTTGAACTCGTTTTTATAGGGCTTCCACTGAATGGTGCATTTGTTAACTGATGCGTACCTTGGTCCGACCCTTATTCTCTTAAACAATTCTTCAATTAAAGCCCTTTCGCCTTCGACCTCTGTAAGTACTTCTTCGCCACTATACAGATTCTTCGTGTATCCCTTCAACCCAAGATCCTTAGCATTAGTGTAAACAAAATACCGGAATCCGACTCCCTGCACCATACCAATTGCAATTATTTCTGCTCTCTCCATAGTTCAAAGATAAAATTATATGTGAGATAAAATCAAATATAATAAATCAATTCTCCTGGTATTCATTTGTAATCTGAGCAGAAACAGTTTTCTTCCGCTCAAGTACTTCAGAAAGAATGAGTCCGGAGAATATCAGCAGACTTCCGATAATTCCATATATAAAAAGCTGCTCATTCAAAATGAGGACTGCGAAAGTTGCAGCAAAGATTGGTTCAAAAGAATAAATAATTCCTGCCTTTGCAGGTGAGACTTCCTTCTGATACCTCGTTTGAAGAATGGTTGTTAGTATAGTTGCGAGAATTGAAGTGTAAAGAAGTCCGAATATAAGAGAATCTGAGAATACAAACTTCACCGGTTCAATTCCGCTACCTGAAAATACAGCCGACATGATAAAAGATAAGACAGCAGTAACTAAGATCTGCATAAATACCAGCACCATAAAATCGATTTTCTTACTGATAATATCAAGATATACTATATGGACAGAAAATATGAGCGCACAGATAAAAGTAAAGAAATCACCAATATTAAAATTACTGCCAAGTTCATTAAAGAAATTATTAATTGGTGTATCCTTCGCAGAAAGGAACATGAGTCCGATCAGGACCAATACTGTTCCTAAAACTGTTCCTGTGGATGGTTTCTTTCTTTCCATTATCACCTGTAACAAAGGGATAATGATAACAACTGTTCCGGTTATAAAGCTTGATTTAGTTGCTGATGTGTATTTGAGTCCGATTGTTTGTGTGGCAAAAGCTACAAAAAGAAACAGGCCAAGGAGAGATGCTCTTAGAATATCATCAGGATCAGTGTTGATCACCTTTTTGTATACAAAAGGCAGCAAAATGAGTCCGGCAATTGTAAACCTGATTCCCAGAAAAAGCATAGAAGAGATATCAGTCAGCGAAATCTTTATAATAACAAAGGTGCCGCCCCATATAATTGTCATTAACATTAGGGCAGTAACACCTATCTGCTTTGAAGAAAACCCGCTAAAAACAGATCTATTCATCATCAGTATTATAGCCGAAAGTTTTTAATGAACGGGGATCTGTGCGCCATTTATTTTTTACTTTTACCCTGAGTTCAAGATATACAGGACGCCCGAGAAAAGATTCAATATTCTCACGAGAACGTGTTCCTAATTCTTTTATTGCACTGCCCTGCTTACCAATGATAATCGGCTTCTGGGTTTCCTTCTCAACTATAATAGATGCCTGTATAAGATCTTTTCTTCCTTCTCTTTCCTGGAAATCCTCAATTACTACTTCCACACTGTAAGGAATTTCTTCTTTGAAGCGTTCAAATATCTGTTCACGGATTATTTCTGAGACGAAGAATCTTTCGGTTTCATCTGTGATCGGATCATCGGGATAAAATTTTGGATGCTCAGGAAGATACTCTAATATTTTCTCGAGAACAGTATTGGTATTAAAATTCAGAAGAGCTGAAACGGGATATATATCATCAAATATTTTCCTCTCTTCAAATGAGGAGATAATTGATTTTACTTTTGCTTCATTTGAGAGATCTATTTTATTTATAAGGAGTATTTTCTTTTTATTGAACTCAAGAATCTTCTTTACGTTAGCATCTTCAAAGGTATATGTGCCTTCGGGATCAGCAGAAATATCAATAATAAACAACATAACATCGGCATCCGCAACTGAACGGAATACATAATCAAGCATTTTTTCCTGAAGAAGGTAATCTGGTTTCAGGATCCCCGGAGTGTCAAGAAAAATGATCTGATGTTCCTCAGCAGAAACGATTCCCATAATGCGTTTCCTGGTAGTCTGAGGTTTATTGGTTGTAATAGATAATTTCTCACCGAGAAATGCATTAAGCATGGTTGATTTACCCACGTTAGGCTTGCCGATAATAGCAACGAATCCGGATTTTGTACTCATAGAACCTTTTTTTGTTAAGTATATTATGAAAGATAAGAAAAAAATCTGAACCATGATCCGTTGGAATAAGGATTAGTATGGAACTAAAGAACAGGAATGGATAATTTAGAAATTCATTTGGATGCCCGGACGTCCCTGGCGGTCAAATGCAAATTGTACGAAATCGGAATTAAAGGGATTATGGCGGGATACTATAAACCTGGCTACAAAATGTCCTATTGCTGCTCCCAGGAAAACATCTGATGCCCAATGAGCATTTTCATAGATCCTTGCAAATGCGGTAATAAATGCCGGAGTATAGATGAGAATTTTCAGGTAATCGTTATCTGTATAGGAAGCGAGAATTGTCGACATAGAAAATGCAAGTGTTGAATGCCCCGAAGGTAACGCACAAAACCTTTTTGGCCTGTCAAACATTTTGAACTCATAGGGACCTTTTTCATCATAAGGTCTTGATCTGCCAATAGAGTATTTCAGCAGTCCGGTAATATTATCTGCAATAAGATAGGATTCGTATAGTTCCAGTCCAAGCTGCATTACCTTTTTATCATTGAATACAATTCCAACAGCAGCAACACCTAGCACTGTATATTCTGTTGTATTTGTTTCACCATAGAAGTGACCGAATTTTACAATATCATTAGTTGACTTAATACCGCCGTTATTAAAGTTCTTATTGATTTCTTTATCGAGTGACAGTAAAACGAGTGTGCCTGACGTTATAAGTGCTGCATTGATGATATCCTGCGTATTCCATTTTAGCGGGTTAGATATAAATGAAACAACATCCGAAGCACCTGTATATATCACGTTCTGAACCTGATCGGTTATACCCGGTGACTGCAATGATCTTTCTATTCCTGCTGGAATTTGATTTAATGTCCATGGTTTTTGCGAAGATCCGCCATCCTGCAGGATCGATGACAATAGTGGAATAGGAGTTATTTCGCTCAGTAATTTATTATCAGTATGATTAGAATCAACAATATTATCTGAAAAACCATTCTCCGGAGTATAATCTTGTGTTAATGGTTTAGTTTTATGGATACTGTTAATCCTTGGTACGTCATTAAGCGCCTTATATTCAGATGTAAGTTTAGGAAGTATGGCGTTGCTAAGTGTATCACGTCTTTCGGAAATTGAATGCTCATTCCGGGGTAAGGATGTATGTCCAGGATTCAGCAGCAAATATATGAATATACCTGCTCCTGTAAAAATAAGAAGGTAAAGGAATTTATTTATATTTCTCCGAAAGAAAATCATCTTTAAATACATACCAGGCAATATATTAAATAAGATAGGAATTAAAAAGGAGAGTAGATAGAATGAGAAGTCTCAGAGAATAATAATTGGTGTGAATGAAGAGTCTATGGAGCTTGGGATTTCCGGCAATGTTTTTATTCTTATAAAATGTTATCTTTATCTCATATTTTTCGGGGTCACGTTATTAAATGAAATTGGCATTGCTTATCAGCTTATTATTCTTCTGCAATATTCTTTCGCAGGAAGATAAAAATATCTTCAGCCGCATTGACCTCAGCGGCGGTGTGCTAATCAACAGCAACAGAAATCTGATACATCAGTACTGGGAACCAGGTAAAGGATTCTTTTTACTTGCTGATTCACCATTTTATCTTTGTAACATTGAAGCGGGGATGTTCTTTATCCCGTACCAACATAAGTCAGCTGATATTCCCGGTTACAAAAATTACTTCTTTTTCCTCGGATTCAGTAAGGAAATAAAATTGCCATTAAATTTGAGTATCGCAAGCGGATTAAGATTCGGCTCCGAGTTCTTTCAATTTTCAGATAATTCACTTTCATCTTATGAGGCCCTGGAAACGGAATTTGCGGCAGATATATTCGCAAGCTGGAACATGCATATATATAATAGTTTTCATATAATCGCGAGTGCGGATTATCTTACAATATTCACCGGCAGGTATATACGTCTGTTGTTTTTATCAGCTGGGTTAGGATATTATTTTGATATGCCGCTCTGGTTGAGGGAAGTCTTAAGATGAAAAGTCTTCTAGTAATGCTCTTTATTATTCTTATTCAGTTAAAGTTAGAAGCACAAAGTTTACAAGATGCTCAGATAATAACAAGTGATGAACTGGAATCCTCAGGCTGCACTATTCTATCTGATATTTATCAACTTATCGATAAATGGAACAGCTCAACAATTGACGGATTTAACTGGTATGTTTCAGCAAACGGACTTTCACCATACCAGCGGCAACGATTCAAGTTAATGGTTGACGGACATCCTCTTGATCTCAATATAATGGATAATCAGAACATCAATCTTCTTCCCTTTAATGTTAATAACATTGACTTTATTGAAATTGAAAGTACACCTCAAATAATAATCGGTGATTTTGCGGAAGCCGGATTAATACACATTCATTTAAAGAAACCAGCACCTAAATTAACATCCCATATTGTTTACAGCACAGGAAATGAAAGCGGTGACCCTGGTCCATATAAGTTCACAACATATGCATCCCAAAATATTGATAAAATAAATACTACTCTAGCCGGTGATTTGAAATATGGCAGCAGAAACTGGGATCTGCAGGCAGGTATAAAACAGGAACAGAACTTTGATACTGATGCCCGGATAAAGAAGAGAATAGAATTTTACAAATACAATTCTGAAAAGGCCCAGATGCTTTCTGGGTTCGGAAAATTATCCTTATCTATAAAAAATAACACAAATAGTTTAATTGGGTTTTACTCAGGACAGAAGGATTACTTTCACATAAAATACCTGGGGAATGAACTACCTGTTAACCGGAACATAAGCAGCACGGGAATCAATGGAGAAATAATCCTTAATTATAAGATAAGATTGAATTACCTTCTGCAGACTGGAAGAAACAAACTCACTGAGTGGAACGGATTTGATCCTGACTGGAATAATTCAAAGCTCAGAAGTAATCTTATATTAACATATCAGACAAATCCTTTTAGGTTCAGCGGAGGTATTTCTCTTAGGAAAGAAAATTTTTGTACAGCTGATAATCTTCTCAATAACAGTATAAGTTTTCGAAATCTGTTCGTTGAAGTAAAATATGAGCCCGGGAACTATTCCAGCCATGAATTATCATTATATACAGTAAGCCATAATAGAAGCAGAAGTTACAAAGCAGTTTTTTCACATTATTTAAAGCTGCATAGGTGTCATTCATTAACAGGATCATTCTCCATTTTCACAAGAATGCCTGAAGAGGATCTGAATTTCCTTACATGGAACCATAATGGCTATACGTTGGATAACAGCAAAATTGTATATGCTGCTTACGGTGATTTAAGAACAAGTAGAACACTGACAGGAGATTTGCATTACAAATTCAAAAGAGATTCCAGCATCACAGTAGAAGTGGGACTATTCTATCGCAGCTTCCGGGATCACTATCTTGAAGAGCAGATTTATTCATATGATCATTTCAACGGAATTTTCTTTACTTCAACTAACCTGCTGCCAGGGAATAATTTCTCAGAGGGAGGAATAAATGCCGGAATCACACAGCAAGTCTCAAAGTATTTCCGGTACAAAATAAACTACACATTCAGAAATCCTTTCAAAGGCGATATTCTTTTTAAGAATACTTGGAAAGAATTTCCTGCCCATAAGGCTGTGATGACCATAGATTATACCGCTTCATATGATTTTGGGATGTGGAGCAGATTGAGCTATTTTAGTCCGGCAGAATGGACTGCGTTTAAATACGTACAGTATCAGTCCGGCGGACTTTACAATGCCTCAGTAAAGAACAGCTTTCTATTGGATATTGCGCTGAAGAAGTTTTTTGCAAGAAGGATGATCAGAGCAAATATTGTTTTAAGGAACGTACTTAATCGAAACGAATTTTATCATCCAATAGGTGCCGAATTTAACTTAAGGTTATTCATTCAGGTTGTTGTAAATCTGGATAAACTTCCCGAATAGGAAACTACATGAACAAAAAGCTAATATTTACGGCTATTATATTTCTAACCGGGTATTTCTCTGCATCAGCTCAGCAGATCGATTCAGCGGGCATAGGTGAACAGAATTATACTCCGCTCAGTTTATTATTTAGCAATGCTGAATCTGATAATCTTAGTTATATTTCTTCAGCGGACTCAGCATCCACGGTAAAGTGGGTTCCGGTAAAAGAAAAAAGCAGTGCAGTCAAAGATTATTTTTACGTATTAGGAACAGCTGCAGTTGCTGCTGTGATCTATTTTTTATGGCCGGAGGATAACCCTCCCGCTCAGAAGAAATTAACCTTCGGTACACCGCCGCCTCCAAGATAATTATAATATTAAAATCGTTATGAATTATATTTTTCGGATAATTACATTAGAATTTCTGGTTATACTCAGTTTAAGCGTTTACACTAATGCCCAGGTAAAAGCACCTGAACTGATTTACCCGCTAAATAATTCCAAATATCAGAGATCAAAGAATGTGGAACTTAAATGGAATGAAACATCAGTTACTTCCACTTACAGATTTGAAATCTCCACTGATTCATTACTCCTGGAACCATATCTTATTCTGGATGTGATGGGTAATGAAATTACAGTTGATCTGCTTGAATATAATACAACTTACTACTGGCGCGTAAGATGCATTGAAGATACATTCTGGTCTGAAAAATGGAGTTTCACCACGACCTCAATGCCATTTAGACCAGCATTATACAGTCCAGATGCAAACTCAAGAAACCAGCCTAATACTATTTCATTTAGCTGGGATAGTTATGATGCAAACACCGGATATATCCTGCAGCTTTCATTCTATCCTGATTTTCAGACGGTTCATAAAAATCTTTATGTCAGTGACACATCATTTACTATCACTTCGCTGTTGTTCAATCATTTATATTACTGGCGGGTAAGAGCTATAAATATAAATAACGATGAGAGCGCCTGGTCAGAGATCAGAAATTTCAAGACAAGACTTCCTGAAATTTTATCAATTGATCAAGACAGCATTAGAAATGCAGATACTGTTTGTACACTTCGATGTACTAAAATAGATTCAGCAAGCCATTATGTATTTCGATTTTCTGATAACCCCACTATCGTTGCAAGCAGCAATGTAATAGTATCTAAGAGTAATGAATTAAAAATAGATTCTCTCGAATATAAGAAGTGGTACTACTGGCAGGTACTGGCCCTGAGTTCATCTAACGATTCTAGTAAATGGTCACAGGTATATTCTTTTAAGACTAAACTTAGGAATACTATACTCAATTCACCATATGATGCTTCGCGAAATACTGATAATAAACTTACATTCTCCTGGGATCCGGTTCAGTTTGCAGAAGACTATCATTTTCAATTAGCATCTGACCAGAACTTCAACACTGTTAAGTGTGATACAGTATTAAATGCAACCAGCATCAACATTGATTCTCTTGATTATTCCAAATCGTATTACTGGCGTATAAATGCTTACAACGAGGAAGGTGACTCAAGTAAATGGTCTAAGACTTTCAAGTTCAGAACACGGCTGGAACTGCCGCGGATTCTTCTTCCGATTAACGACAGCAGTGATGTTGCGGTTAATGCAGAATTAAAGTGGACTTTATCCACGGGAGCCACGCATTATAAAATTCAGGTAAGTAATGAATCGTTATTTGACTACCCGGTACTGGATACAACCATTAGCCGAATTTCATATAGATTGAGTAAACTTATTCCTGATACTATATACTACTGGAGAGTGCTTGCCTTTAATACAGCAAAGGATTCAAGTAAATGGACACTTACTCAAAAGTTCCGCACTATACCACTGATAACCATAAGTGCGAATGTTTCAGATGTCAAAAATCTCTCTGAAAGTCCTTCAGATACTCTGGGTTTTATTGAACTAGTAAATTCCGGAATTAATATCTTTGAATACGAATCGCTTTATGCAGAACCTGATTCATTATTTCAAATATCAACTCATACTAAGGTAATTGCACCGGGTGCATCAGTAAGATATACAGTAAAGATAAATACTGCAAAGATACCTGCGGGTATTACTAAAATGAATGTTAAATTCGTCAGAAGAAACATTGAAAACATTCCTGATACCATAACCTTCACATATAATACAACTATAAGAAAAGCTCAAGCATATATTCCTGCAGACACAATTACTTTCAGGAATACATCTGCGCTTGATTCTTCAATGTATAAACTTTTGATCAGTAATGTGAAATCCAACATACCACTGATATTTAAAAAGATCTCTATTGAAGGTATGGATACTTTATCATTCAGGATCGGAAATCAATTAACTTCTATACCAGCTAATGATAGTTTACCATTGATGATCTGGTTTGCACCTCAGAAGAAGAATACAAACAGTGTTTATCTGAAATTAGAAACAAACTCTTTCCCGATAAGAAATTTTACAATACTTCTGAAAGGAAATGGCCGGGGAGGTGAGCTCGCAGCTGAAACGTATTCATCAATCAAGTCCTTTGCGGTTGATTCATTTGAAACATTCACTAATAATAGCCGGTTGATATTCTTCAGGAATACGGGAAATGATATAGTTAATTTATCTTTAAGGTTCAGACGTAATTACTTTAAAACTTTATATGATTTCCAGAAAGATATTCAGCTTAAGGCCGGTGATACCACCAGTGTGAGGATTAAATATACTACTCCAAACTTCAGGAAGTTCAATTCAGACACACTTGTAATAACTCACAGAGGATTTGGAAAGGATACCATATTTGCAGTTCTGAAAGGTACTTTCGACAGCAGTGCATCTTCACAAAAAGTTGTTAGTCAGCTTCTGCTTAATAATCACCGATTCAGTAATTATTCAAAATACATAGAAAAGAATTCCCAGTTCTTTATTTCACATAATCCTGATCTGTTCACCGGAATGCCGAATTTGAACTTCAGAATGAAGTACTATAAGGGTGGAGACGGATCCTTATATACCCAGTACAAGGATAATTCCAATAACTATATTATACCTGGTTATGATATTTCTGAGAAAGGATTGCTCCTATGGGGCGAGTTGTTCATTAAGAATGATCAGTATAAGATTATTGATTCAGTTATTGTACTACCTCCGACAGACTTCCAGGTAATAATAAGAAATTACAAAACGAAACCGATACCTGTCCCACGTTCTGTTCCTGCAGAAGACAAAGAATCAGCAAAGACAAAATGGGTCATGTTCGGTTTTCCGTTTGCTGAAACTGTGGCCGATTCTGTGTTCGGATATTTTGGAGGAGTGTCAAATCAGAAAGATGGAGAATGGATTATTTATCAATATGATCCTCGGGTTGAGAGTCTGTTCTCGGGATTTAATTCTTATTCATTCGAACCTTTGAAAGGATACTTCTTTGCACAATCGCTGTTGGATACTTTTAAAATTACCTATAAGTATCTCAACAATGTCGCTACCAGAAAATTGACAGATACAATAATCAATGTGCCTGGGGAGAACTGGAAAATTATATCTAATCCATACCTGTTCGATGTTGAAGTGGATGAATCAATCCCTATAATGAAATATGATATAAATTATAATAGCTACAGAATGGTAAATTATATGAAGCCGGGAGAAGCATACTTTGTTGAGCCCTCTGTGAATAAGGTGCAAATAAAAACTTTCGGAAAATATAATCCATTACTCTATCCCGGAGTGCTGGTTGGGTATGATTGGCATCTGAAAATTACTGCGTCTGGAGCGGGGTCGACACATGAAATATATGCGGCGATTGAAAGAAATAGAATCTCAAAATATTCTGATCTGAATGAACATTTATTGCCGCCAGCCCTGGACAATGAGCTGGAATTCTTTATTAGGAGTTCAAATAACCAAAAACTGCAAATATGTACAGCTCAGGGCAAAGACGGTGCAACCTGGGATCTTGTAATCAGGAGTAAATATGACCAGGATGTTTCGCTCAGCTCAGAGATATTTGGTAAGTTTCCTGAGAATTACAAATACAAGCTTTATGATCTGGATAACAAGCGATTTATAGATATGAACAGCAGATTATTTCTGCCAAAGAATAGCGAAACTGTATTTAAGATAATAGCAGGGACTGAAGAGTTTATCAGAGAGAAAGTGCATTCATTTAATGAAGTGCCAGATGAATATTATTTATCACAAAATTATCCGAATCCCTTTAATTCTTCCACATCAATCATATACCAAATACCCTCAGGCAATGATTTGACGAAGGTGGAATTAAAACTATTTGACATACTCGGCAGAGAAGTCGCATCCCTCGTGGATGATTATAAATCGGCTGGCAGGTACGAGGTAAAGATTGACGTTCCTCTATCGACAGGGATCTACATATATAAACTTACTTCGGGAAGTTTTATTCAGAGTAGAAAAATGATCATGTTAAAGTAAATAAATGAACGAATAAAGTAGTGTAGTAAGCTTAAGTCTCCGTATTTGCATAAAGACGGAGACTGCATAAAGACTATCCTAGTTTGTCCAGCCTGCTTTTAAAGTTCTTGTGGGATTCATAAATAAAGTATACACTGATAAGAATTATAAAGGAGAGGACCGACCCAATAATGGATGCATTTCTTCCTTTTATAATATTTTCATAGCCAGAGAAGAAATGAGATACTCCTTCCAGTAAGTACTCATTTACAGATATTCCTTCAGAAGCAGCAGAGGGCATGTTTGCGAATGCAAAGATTACAATCCCCAGAGCCAGCAGGAGCATAAAAGAAAATACGAATCTGAAAAAGTAATTCTTTTTTGGTTTAAACGGTTTTGATACCATCTGAACCTTCTGCATAATCCGCTGTGTAAAATCAGAAGAAGGACTAGATATTTCCATTTTCTTCAAGTGATGATCAGCTAACCTGTGAGCTTTTAGCAAATTCAGACACTGGTCACAATTCTTTATATGGTCATTCAGATCTGAGAGCTCTTTGTCTGAGAGTTCATTATCTATATACTTATTTAAAATTTCATCATTCAGATGATTCATAAAAGCTCCTCCTGATAATTATGCTTCAGGATCAATTCTCTTAATATTCCGCGTGCCCGGTGTAAAATAACTTTTGTATTAACTAATGAAAGTGATGTAACCTTACTGATCTCATCAAGACTCATTTCTTCAAGATAAAACATTGTGATAACAGCTGCATATTTTTCAGGCATTTTCTCTATAATGCCTGAAATATACTGCTTCACGTTTTCACTTTCAGCATAAATATGATCATCGCTGTCCTTTAATTCCAGGTGATCTTCAATTGACTGAAGATCATTATCAAGTTTCTTCCTCTTACTTGACAAAAATGAAAGAGCTGAATTATAAACAATTCGGTAAAACCAGGTAGAGAACTTAGCATCTCCCCTGAAACTCTGTAATGACTGATACGCTTTAAGGAAACTATCCTGTAATACTTCTTCAGCATCCTGGTTATTCCTTAGCATTCTTTTTAGCAAAGAGAATCCTTTATGCTTATAGCGGTCGACCAGGAGAGAATAATCTCCCTGGTTGCCTCTATTCACGGATTCTATTATCTCAGTATCAGTTAAAGATTTCATTTAATACTTATGACTATTAATGCTTTCAAGAGGTTACAACTTCATAACCGAAATTATTAAAATAATTCTTCATTCAAAAACTGAATCTTTGTAACCTTTCTTCACCGGATTTAGTCAGAAGTAATAGAAGAAAGAAAAGTCTTATTAACTTAAAAAATATTATTAAATAGGAGCTCGCTATGCACACCGAAACAATTGCAGTATTTATTCCCATCATATTTATATTAGTTACAGGTTTAGTAATTGTCACAGGTATTTATCTGCGCTCGCGCGAGAAGCAGATGCTTATTGAAAAAGGTCTATCAGCTGAACAGATTAAAGAGTTCTTTGAAGAGAGGAAACGCAGAGATCCGTATCTGATGACTAAGGTAGGACTTGTTTCATTATTTTTTGGATTGGGTTTGGGATTTGGACTATACCTGGAAGATGTAACTTCACGTGAATACTGGGTTCCTTTTTGCATATTCACTATTACCGGATTGGGATTCGTAATTGCAAATTTGCTGTCCAGGAAACTTGAAAGAAATGCGTTTTAATAGTATCAAAAAAAAGCTGTCCAAACAGACAGCTTTTGTTTATTAATCCTGTCTAATGACAGCTTTCTCAGCAATCTCCTCTTCATGATCAGCTAACCATCTCTCAGCTTCTATTGCAGCCATACACCCCATACCTGCAGCCGTAATTGCCTGCCTGTAATTCTTATCACATACATCACCGGCAGCGAAGATGCCATCGATGTTGGTTAATGAAGTACCTGGTTTAACAAGAATGTATCCAACCTCATCTGTCTCAATCTGTCCTTTAAAAAGCTCAGTATTTGGCTTATGTCCGATGGCAATAAATATGCCGTCTATCTTAATTTCATTGAGACTTCCATCTTTCGTATTCTCAATTAATGCACCTGTTACAGTTTTGCGCCCGTCTTCTTCCTTTCCTATAACTTCTTTAATAACACTATTCACCATAAACTTAACTTTAGGATTTCGCTTTGCACGATCAAGCATTATCTTCGATGATCTGAATTCTTCACGTCTGTGAATAACAGTTACTTCTGATGCATGTCTGGTTAAGTAATTTGCTTCTTCCATGGCGGTATCACCGCCACCTACAACAAGGACTTTCTGGTTTCTAAAAAAGAAACCATCGCATGTAGCACAGGCTGAAACACCGTATCCCATGTACTTTTGCATTCCCGGAGCGTCCAGCAGCTTAGCTGAAGCACCAGTAGCAATAATTACCGTATCAGCAGTATAAGTTTCATCATATGATTTAATTACGAATGGACGCTTCTGAAAATCAACTTCTGTTACTTCCTTAAAATAGCACTTCGCGCCAAATCTCTGTGCCTGCTTACGCATAATATCCATCAGCTGAGGTCCCTGAATTCCGTCTTCAAAACCTGGATAGTTTTCCACTTCAGTTGTTATAGTTAATTGTCCGCCAGGTTGTATTCCTTCGAACACCACAGGATTCAGATTAGCTCTAGCGTTATATAAAGCTGCGGTTAATCCTGCCGGTCCTGATCCAATAATCAGAACCTTAAAATGATGATCTTCCATTATCTCTCCGATTTATCCATTATAAGTAATTCCTTTTTTGTTTAAGAAATTCAGCATTTCTCTTAAATCCCGTAATTTTAGTCCTCTTAACAGGACTGTATTTAAATCTCTCTGTAAAATCGTTCTCACTCATTAGTAAAATTTCATCTGCTTCGAATTCCACATTCTCTTTTGAAGAGAACTCTTCATGAACCGTAACCTGGTTAAACTTATTGTTCCAGGGACATACATCCTGACAAATATCGCATCCGAATACCCAGTCCTGAAATTTGTCTTCAAATTCCTTAGGTATTTCATTCTTATTTTCGATGGTCAGATATGAAATACATCTGCCGGCATTCAATACATATTCATCAGTAATTGCATTAGTTGGACAAGCATCAATACAACGAGTGCAGGTTCCGCAGAAATCATTTATAACGGGTGAATATTCGAATTCATAACTCGTAAGCATTGTAGCCAAAAATATCCAGCTGCCGTATTCATGATTAATAATGTTGGTATGCTTACCCATCCATCCTAATCCTGCCCTTACTGCCCATGCTTTGTCCATAAGAGGACCAGTATCAGTAAAAGACTTTGCGCAAAAATCTGCATCTATTTCTTTAAGCTGCTTTTCCAATTGATCAAGCTTTTCCCAGATTATGAGATGATAATCTTTACCCCAGGCATATCTTGATATTTTAGCTTTTCCTTCTGAGAAGCTTCCCTGCTGATAATAATTAATTCCAAGTGAGATGACACTGCGCGCCTCAGGAAAGATATTCTTTACGTCTCTCCTCTTTTCAGAGTTCCTCTCCATATACTGCATTCCGGATTGGTAACCTCTGGAAAGCCATTCCTGAAGTTTTTGGGATTCACTCTCAAGTACTTCAGCTTTCGCAAGACCCACTAAATCAAAACCCAGTTTTTTAGCCTTATCTATCAACACCGAATTTGTAATCGTCATACTACCAATTATACTTTTTCTTAAATACCTTTACATAAACATCGTCATCGCGGATTTCAATAGGATAAATATCCAGACCCTTTTTACCTGATTTCATATATCCCGAATGAAGCTGAAATTCCCAGCCATGAGCAGGACATATAACACATCCATCTTCAATAAAACCATCATATATTAAAGCTGTATGCTGATGAGGACAAATGTTACTTAATGCATATATTTCATTATTTACTTTGAATATTGCAACTTCAACCTCATCAACAATAAATCTAGACCCGCACTTTTCTTTCAGGTCAGCTATCTTACATACTCTTACAAAACCATTCTCTTCTGACATCAGTTGCCTTTTGTAAAATCAGTTCCGGTTAATAACTCGCTTGATAGACTTATATAGTTTCATATTTATCTTTAATAATAAATCCCTTTTCGGTTCTCAGGACTGTTGCACCGGCAATAAAAGGATCGTGTTCAAATACCAAAATCCATTCATCATCTGCAGCTTTTGAAAGCAGTTCCTTCTTCTCTTTTAAGGTAACAAGCGGCTGTAAATCATATCCCATAATATATGGTAAATGAATATGAGATGAAAAAGGAATAAGGTCACCGCAGTAAACCAGAGTTTTGTTGGAATCAGTGAATTTGACCAGCTGCTGTGCGAATGTATGTCCATAGATATTTATAAACTGAAATCCGTCATCAAAGAAATCACCGGGATTGGTTAAGGTAAGAATTCCATTTTCTACTAATGGTACAAAATTAGTTTTTTTATAACTTCCCCGATCCCTGTCGGATGGATTCATTGCCCACTCAAAATTCTCCTTCTGAACATAGTACCTGGCATTTCTGAATGCAGGAATAAGTTTATCGTTTTCCATAGCTACTGCACCACCAGCATGATCGAAATGAAGATGAGTAAGAATTACATCTGTGATAACATCAGGTTCTACATTGAACTGCCTGAGCTTTTCTGATATACTCGGTATATTATCAAGTCCGTAAATATTTCTTGATTTTTCATCCCATTTAGTTCCCATGCCAGTATCAATAAGAACTTTTCTGTTATCATAAGTGACATACAGCACCCGGGTGCTTAACTGAACACGGTTGGAGATGTCCGCCGGATTAGTTTTTTCCCACAAGGGTTTCGGTATTATTCCGAACATAGCACCGCCATCCAGCTTAAGTCCGCCCGCATCAATGGCCCTGACAGTGTATTTACCTATTTTCATACTTGATTAGATGATAATGGACAATAAACGTTTCTTTAATAATATAATGAAATGAATTTTGCCCGGCTTATGAGATATTTATGGTTATTCTGTTGATTGAGATTGAACCTTGAACTTGATCGCAGAAATCGTGCATAAAGCAAACAAAGCAAAAAAAAACCGTAAGGATCTTTGGTCCCTACGGTCCTAAACCAAACACTAAACTTTTTATCTTCCTAAGGAGTCCAGATACTCTTTTTTCTTTAACAACACATCTTTATCTTCAGCGCGATTAGGATCCGTGATACAGCAATCCACCGGGCATACCGCCGCACACTGAGGTTCGTCATGAAAACCAACACATTCTGTACATTTATCGGGAACTATATAGAAGAAATCATTAGAAAAGAATCCTGAGTGTCCTGCAGGAGACGCGTCCCCTTCATTAAATGTATTTCCGCCCATACTCCATTCGCTGCCGCCTTCATATATTGCAGTATTAGGGCACTCCGGTTCGCATGCACCGCAATTGATGCATTCTTCTGTTATCATAATGGCCATTTTCTAAATCTCCTTAATAGTTATGAGAATTATAACTGTTAATTACAAATTATGCAATTAAAACTTTATAAAAATAAATAATCCGTGATATCTTTTTAATGTGGCAATATTAAGGAAACGATAAGAAATTATCAAGATAAATCAATCTGAAATTGTCACCAGCTCCCGCTGGAACCTCCGCCTCCAAAGCTTCCACCGCCACCGCTAAAACCTCCTCCGAAGCCACCCCCGCCTCCACCAAATCCTCCGCCCCGTGATCCTAATCCTCCTCCGCCGGGGAAAAACACAAATCCACCACGTCTTCCGCCTCCTCTGCCACCTCCCCTAAAAAGAATATTAAATAGAATGAAGAGGATTATTATAATTATTGGACCAATCCCTTTGAAGTCTTCCTTACTGTCATCATCCTTTGGTTGAGCGGTGTATTCTCCGCCAATAGCTGCTTTGAGTGCAGAAATGCCCTGAACAATTCCACCATAATAATCATTCTTGCGGAAAAAGGGACGCACTTCATTTCTGAGGATGGAATTAGTTAAAGCATCAGGCAATGCACCTTCGAGTCCGTATCCAACCTCAATTCTCATCTTCTTATCCTGTTTCACAACCAGGAACAAAACTCCATTATTATTCTCTTTGGTGCCAATCTTGTTTTTTGTCGCGGTTTCATAAGCAAACATTTCTAAAGGATAATCGTCGAGAGTAGTCATCATGAGAAAAACAATCTGACTTGTTGTAGTATCGGCATAGGTATCCAGGTCCCTGTTCAACCGGGATACCTCATCATTGGAAAGAGTGTTTGTGTAATCAGTAGCCCAGTTTTTCAGATCAGGTATTTCAACCTGTGCAAAAAGGTTATGAAATACAAAAAGAGCTACGAGGATTTTTATCATCATTAAAATTCTACTTTGGGAACGGTTTCAGCGCCGGGAGCAGATTTGAAATACTGTTTTTCGTTAAAGCCTGTTATACCTGCAAATATAGCTGCAGGAAATCTTTTTACTACAGTATTAAACTGCTGTACGGATTCATTGAACTTCATTCTTTCAACAGCAATTCTGTTTTCTGTTCCTTCAAGCTGTGCCTGTAACTGGAGGAAATTTTCGTTGGCTTTAAGATTAGGATAATTCTCAACAACTACCATTAAACGATCGAGTGCTGATCTAAGATTAGACTGAGCCTGCTGATATTTCTGAAAAGCATTAGGATCATTCAATATCTCAGGAGTAGCGTTTATTTGACCGACACTTGCTCTTGCCTGCGTAACTTGTGTAAGCACTTCTCTTTCATGCTCAGCATATCCTTTAACTGTACTGACCAGATTGGGAATCAGATCAGCCCGTCTCTGATATTGATTTTCTACCTGGCTCCATCTCTGATCAACATTCTCATTAAGTGTTACTAAATTGTTATAAACATTAACACCCCAAATTACCAGTATTACAACCAGAAGTAAAATTACACCGGCAACTGAGCAGCCAACCAGTACACCTTTTTTCATGAATTCCTCCGTCTATAAAGATCTATAGAAAACTTTTAATTAGTATTCAGATTAAAGCCCTGATGCATCGATCACCAAACCTGATTCATATACTTTTAACCTGATTGAGCTAAGGTTTCAAACCCTGATAAGAATTCTGCAAATATAATAACGCTTCATTATTAATAATGCTATTCTTTTCAATAGCAAATTGTTCAGCGTTCTGTACATTACCTCTGTGAAATCTGAAAAATAATGCCGTGGTAATGATCCCGTCAAAGATACGGTCACTATTATAAGAATTCACACTTAGATATAATAAAAGAGCATTCCAGCCTAATGACATTAAGCCGGACAGGTAGTTGCCTGTATAAAACTGACCAACACCGGGTAGAATATAAGAAATTAGTTTTGGAAATAATACAGAATATTTCTCATTTTCAACAGAATCAGCGAAATTTTTCAGGGGATGATCTGTCCCTATATTACTAAAGCATTCAGATGCTTGTCCCCATTTATCTTCAAAAATGTATGCCCAACCTCGCCAGTAATGAATGTCCTTACTTCTGTCAGGATAACTTTTCTCCATCGTGTTAAGTTCAATGAGTGCCTGCTCTGTGGTTCTTCTTAAAATGTTGCAGCGGATGGTTTCAGTTTTGATATTATAGATTTCCTGTTCGTCCGTTGTGTTTCTTAAAGCAAGTCTGAAGTATTTTATTGCATCAGTGTATTTAGCCCCTCCTTTATAACACTGAGCAATCCTGTAATTACTGATGTAACCGTACTGGTTTATAGAATCAAAGAACTGAAGTCTCTTAAATTCCGTAATCGCATCATAATATTTTCCCTCTGAATAGAGTTTTTCAGCATATAAAAACTGATTCCCGAGGTTATCCTGCGCTACAATGGAAATAGTTGAAAAAACAAAAATGTATATAAAGATATTTTTCAGTTTAGTCCCCGCCTAAAAAATAGTTATTCTTCTGAAGAAAATAATCCAGATCCTGAACATATCTAAGTTCAACTCCCCTGTTATGGATCTGCACAGCGGCGGCGGAACCATAAATATTACCGGCATAGAAGATTGAGCTCAGACCGGCGAATATCCAGCCCTTAGTGGTATTACCCGCATTAAAGTTGTCATAGGTTATGTAGCCCAGAAGTGAAGTAACTATAAAAGCTGTAATACCGTCTCCGTAATTACCTGAATATATTTTGCCTGTGCCAGGAATAATAGCAGACAGAATCGCCGCCTTCAACTCACTTTTCCTTTCCGGATTACGTTTACGTTCATAAAACCTTTCAATTGAACTGCGGGATGTTTCAGGAAAATATTCTAACATTTCCTCTTTCGCGGGAAGTGATCTGCCAGTATACAAATAAGTTAAATATTTAAGTTTCAGTACCTGCCAGGATTCAGATCCGCTTAGCTCTCCGGATTCACTGAATGGTTTAAAGTTGCCGCTTAGAAATTGACTCCTTGCATAGCCCAATATTGCTTCTTCCCGCACACTGCTATTAAACAGTTTCATGAACTCTGACCCGGATTCATCGAATTTATTCATTCTCAGATATCCTTCAGCAATTCTTAAAGATAAGTTATCATCCTGATTCAGAGAAAGATATCTTCTATATTCCATGATTGCCCGTAGGTAATCCTTTTCAGAATATAGATGATCAGCAAATTTAAGGATGTTTTCCTGAGAAAAGAGGTTTGTAATTCTGTCCTGGCCGATGATTGTTGTAAAAGAGATAAAGAATACAAACAGCAGAAATTTATATAAGTGAAGTTCCTTCATTCATTCTGAAGAGGAATATGATGTATGCTGGAATAATCCATAAGGTAATTTTCTACGGGATCGAGAAAACGTCCTTCTGTTGTTAATAAATATTGCCCTTTACTCTTCCCAAGATTCATATCTCTTGTGAATCTGTCGGTAAACATCAAAACGCTTTTGAGAATATTAGTCTGTCGGGCTGACTGAACAAAAAATTCTGAGCAGGTTGGATGGAAAGGACAATTATCCCCATCAAGGTCAGATATGAAAAAACTATATACAGATTTGGCTCCCGAAGCCAGGCGGTCAGTTATTCCTTCGGATTCATTCTCATGCGCAGGGTTTTCTGTTGCCTGCTGAGTATATGAAGGCTTAGACGCACTCCAGTATTCCCAATCAGTTTGTGCGTTTATTACAATAGACATAGAACACAAAAGCAATACCCTGAGTAATAACATACTTTCTCAATTACTAATGCAACAAAATCGTAAATAAATCATTGTTTATCAAGTAGTGAATACAGCGAGCACTATGATAACAAAGCCCGTGAGATTACCAGTTTCTGTATTTCTGAAGTACCCTCATATATCTCTGTTATCTTTGCATCCCTCAAATATCTTTCGACGTGATATTCGCGGACATAACCATATCCTCCATGGATCTGTATTGCCTCAAGTGCGCACTCTACTGCTATTTTACTGGAGTACAGTTTAGCCATTGCTGCTTCTTTATGATATTTTTTCCCTGTATCCTTACATAAGGCTGCCTGAAAAGTAAGCATTTTAGCTGCGTTAATTTTTACAGCCATTTCAGCCAGTTTAAATTGAATAGCCTGCAGAGTGGAAATACTGGATCCGAAAGCTTTTCTTTCACGGGAATATTTGATCGAAGCATTAAGCGACGCTTCAGCAATACCAATTGCCTGAGCGGCTATTCCAATTCTTCCGCCATTCAAAGTTTCCATTGCAAAATTGAATCCCTTTCCTTCATCCCAAACAAGATTCTCTTTTGGAACCACACAATTCGTAAATGTAAGCGAGCATGTATCGGAACTTCTTATACCCAATTTGTCTTCTTTTACACCCATATCAAATCCCGGTGTTCCTTTCTCAACAATAAAAGTACTTATTCCTTTATGCTCTTTTTCTTTATCAGTTGAAGCCATTACCAGCACATAATCTGAAGTTTGCCCGTTAGTTATCCAGTTTTTTATTCCGTTCAGAATATAATTATTACCATCTTTTTCAGCTGTTGTTTTTTGCCGTGTGGCATCACTTCCGGCCTCCGGTTCTGATAATGCAAAGGCTCCCAGTTTTTCACCTGAGGCAAGCGGTTTCAGATACTTAGTTTTTATATGATCAGAACCATATTTTTCAAGTCCATAACAAACCAGTGAATTATTTACTGACATTATTACTCCTACACTCGCATCCACTTTAGATATCTCGATTATTGCCAGTACATAACTTAAAGTATCGAGCCCCGCACCTCCATAATCTGGTGAAACCATCATTCCCATAAATCCCAATTCTGCCATTTTCTTGACAATATCAGCCGGAAACTCTCCTTTTTTATCTCTTTCAATTACGGTTGGCGCTATTTCTGATTCTGCAAATTCTTTTGCGGTTTGTTGAATTAGCAGCTGCTCTTCGGTGAAATCGAAATTCATCTTGCCCTCTTATGTTTACTAAAAGATAGCGTTAAAAATGTATATACCGCAAGTTACAAGGTCACACATTTCCGATACTTATTGGGTTTTGAACAATTTGCATAAAATTTTGGTTTTACCCCTGTACACATTATTATTATATTTGAATATGAAAACAGATACTTTGCAACATGATGCGGAAGCATCCGACAAATCGCCTAAGTCCGCTCTTAAAGGATTAACACTTGAGGAACTGAGAGCTTTTTTTAAGGAAATTGGGGAACCCGCCTATCGTGGAGAACAGGTTTTCAACTGGATATACAATCATCTGGCTTCCGGTTTTTCAGAGATGGAAAATCTTCCGAAATCTTTACGCGAAAAGCTCGACCAGCTCTGTACAATCAATACACTTGAACAAACAGCAATTCAGGATTCACCGGAAACGGGTACACGTAAGTTTCTATTCTCCACTTCAGATAACAGGAAAATTGAGTCTGTAATTATTCCCGATGGTGAACGTGCAACCTTATGTATTTCCACGCAGGTAGGATGCCCTCTGGATTGCAAGTTCTGTGCAACCGGATTAATGGGTTATAAGAGAAATCTTACCGTGGGTGAGATTGTTGATCAATATTACCTTACCGCAAAGGAATACGGAAGAAAGGCGATAACCAATATAGTATATATGGGAATGGGAGAGCCGCTGTTAAACTATAAATCCACTTTAAAATCATTATCTATCTTTACTGATGAACTGGCAAAAGGTTTAAGCAGGAACAGGATCACTGTATCAACTGCCGGAATTGCGCCAAGAATTATTGATCTTGCTGAGGCGGGACCAAGGATCAAATTAGCACTTTCTCTTCATTCATGTGATGAAGATATCCGGTCAGCAATCATGCCCATTAATAAGAAGTATTCACTTAAAGAAAATATTGAGGCATTGAAGTATTATACTAAGATCACAAAAACACGCGCTACGTTCGAGTATACAATGCTTAAAGGAATTAATGACAGAAGCGAAGATATCAAAGCGCTCAAAAGATTATGCAGTGAACTGCCGTCTAAAATAAATATTATTCCTTTCAACAGCATAGCACATATGGATCCTGAAGGTTATTCCTCGAAACTTGAACCTACTCCATATAACAGGATAATGGAATTTGCACAAAAGTTAAGGGATAACAACATTACTGTTATGATCCGTGAAACCCAGGGCAGCGACATTGCGGCAGCCTGCGGTCAGCTTGCAATTAAATATTAAACAGGAATTATTATGTCTTGGATCTACCTGATAATCGCCAGTCTTTTTGAAATATCATGGGCTGTGGGACTTAAATACTCGGAAGGACTTAAAAAGCCAGCCGCTACAATTTTTACAGTAATCACAATGCTGCTTAGTTTTATTTTTCTTTCACAGGCTGTTAAAAACCTGCATATAGGAACTGCTTACGCGATATGGACAGGTATTGGGGCAGCAGGCACAGCTCTTTATGGAATATTCTATTTTAATGAATCCCGCGAAGTGATAAGATTGTTATGCATCTTTCTTATAGTAGCAGGGGTAATTGGACTCAAATTCACATCCTCACAAAACGGCTTATGAAAAAACTTACTCACGACGAAATCTCTAAAAACAGAACAACACTTGAATGTATAAAAACTATTGAGAAGATGCCTGTATACATAATTCTTGATAGTATCCGCAGCAATTATAATGTAGGATCAATATTCCGCACGTCAGACGGAGCTATGATCGAGAAGCTTTATTTGTGCGGTTATACGCCTCATCCTCCAAAGAAAGAAATCCTTAAAACAGCTTTAGGTTCTACTGAAAGTGTCAGCTGGGAATTTGTTCAGAACGCGGAAGAAGTAATTTGTAAGCTTAAGGAACAGGGTGTTAAGATTTGCGCTTTGGAACAAACAAGTAAAAGCTTTCCATATTATAATATCCAGCCCCGGTCTTTTCCTTTGTGCATGATAATAGGAAATGAAATAACAGGTGTGTCACAAAACCTTATTGATCTATGCGACTTCTCGGTTGACATTCCTCAGTTTGGAATCAAGCAATCGCTAAATGTTGCTGTGGCTTACGGCATAGCACTTTTCGAACTCAGACATATTTATGATAGTAATAGGTCAAACAAGTACTAGCGATAGACATTTCGCAGGATTAACCCTTCGTTACGTCCGGGCTGAAAAGTACTCATCCCCATTATCCCTGGTATGAATATAAAGCAGGTTCGCTCTGACTAATTTAACCAGAGTGCGGGATGCCCTTCTGCCTGATATGTTTGCGATCTTGCTTAAAGTTTTAACATCAATTGTATCGTTATTCTCAAGAAAGGAAAATACTATCTTTTCATTCGAACCGATTGTATACTTTTTTAATTCAGCTTCAGTTGAGTTGGCTTTAAGTATTCTTATCATTTCTTTGCTTGCAAGAATACTCTTATCATTAACGCGTACAAATACCTGCGCAGTAGTAATATCAAGATCCTTGTGATAATCCTGCAGTCTGTGAGGTTTTTTATCTGATTCAAATACCTGAACTACCACGATCTCTTTTCCATCCAGTTCTATATACTGGATATCATGATTGATTGGCGGTTCGCAGTAAATCTTAAAAGTTTCCCTGATAAGCTCTGCTTCACCTTTTTCGCTGGAGACTCCCACTACTTTTTTATCATCATCTATTCCGAAAAGAATATAACCTCCGGCAGTATTCGCGAAGGCAATTATTTCGCGGGCTATCTTCTCATGAGTGGAAAATCTTTGCTTGAATTCTACATGCAGATTTTCACCCTCTTCAATAAGCTGTAAAAGATCTTTTCTTCTCATGAAGCAACCAGCTTTTGTATCTTTATTCTTCGTCTTTTAACAAAACATCACTAAATCTGCTGCGTATTGTTGATGCTCTTCTAAGCACATATCCGGAATTATCCACAGGTTTATGCTTCAGGGGTGAAGGTAGTACGGCTGCCAATCTTGAACTCTGGTTAAGATTCAAATCATTAGGAGCCTTATCGAAATATATTTCTGAGGCTTTCTGTATTCCGAAAATCCCCTCCCCCCATTCAATAGCATTCAGATAATTAACTAATATTCCTGCTTTACTCAATTCCTTTTCCATACGTGTAGTAATCAGAAATTCCTTCCCTTTTCTGAATATATTCTTATCCGTGCTCAGGAACAAGTTCTTTGCGGTCTGCATTGTTATTGTGCTGCCCCCTCTTGCAATTCTCTTCCTTCGCTTGTTTGTACGAATAGATCTTTCCAGTTCATACCAATCAATACCCTTATGATTAAAGAATTTCCCATCTTCCATGGAAATTACACATTTCAGAAGATTGGGATGAATTTCGTCAAGATCACTCCAGGATTGTTTTGGAAGGAAAACCATATAATTTTCCAGTGCTCTCTGCTCCATAAGAGAGGTTACTCTGAATTTATAGAACCCGAGTGCAGGTATAAGAAAGGATGGAACGCTAAGATATAATACTACCACAATATATAGTATTGTATACCTGAACTTTTTCTTACTGTAAACTGCAAGAAATCTGTCGAATAAATCCCCAAGCTCAGAATTTGAGAACTGCATTTACTTTCTTCTTAATTTACGCACCAGCGTATCAGGGTTTTCAGGATTAGTCAACTCCGGTGATCTCGTCCGCAATGAATCATTAGGAAGAGGAGAATATACGGGTGCCGGTAATTCAGGCATTTGTTCCTCCTGTTCCATAACATCCTGCGGTGATACTATAGAAGAATCTGCTGCTGTTCTGACTGAATCTTCACCTGTTTTAGGTTTATTCATTTCAGCCAACGCTTTAAGGGAATCAAGTACTTTTTTCTGCTCTGCCTGATATACATCAAGTTTACCTCTTACTGCGGAGGCGTATGGACTTGAGGGGTACTTTTTAACAATAGAATCATACAATACAGCAGCTGAATCCATATTCCTAATCCTGTTCTCCATCAGCCAGCCGCTTGTATAAAGGGCTTTAGGTGCAAAGGAAGACTTGGGATAACTCCTGAAAATATCAAGGAACTGAACAATAGCCTGGCTGTCTTTATCTGCAAGCATATCTTTTTCAGCCAAAGTATAGAGTTCCTCTGCCGGATCATAATTGAGCTTTATCAGAGGTTTATTCAACTGAGCAGCTGCGGCATTAGCTATACTCTCATTTTGAAATTGAGAATAGACAATTTCAAATAAGCTGTCAGCTTTCACCTTATCTGCCATAGTAAGATAATAAGATCCAAGTGCAAAGAGAGTTCTTGCTTTGTATGGAGAATTCTTGTGTTCGGTTAAAATATGTGAGTAGTACTTATAAGCTGAATCAGGCATATGCAGATCTGTAAAATACAGTCCTCCCAGCTCATATTCTGCTTTACTAACTAAACCGTGAAGAGAATCAGCTGATATTTTAGGGCGTACAGGAGGAAGCCTCTTAATTTCAGGTTTTTGAATTGGAGTATTCCGCTGAATATTCCTTTGCTGCTGTCTTTCTCCCATGCGCTCACCTTCCTGACTGGCATCGGCGAGGAGCTGTGATTGCTCATCATTTCTTATAGCCAGACTATCTTCTGCAGCTGCACTATCAAGTCTCGCCTGTTCTTCAGCGAATTTAAGAGAGTCCTGAATAAATCTCTCAGGGTCATCTATATATACTAACTGCTTGTAATAATTCTTAATGCTTTCATCAAGAGTTGTATATTTTGAAAGGACAAGAACTTTCTTTTTAGCTTTATCAAGATATTCCTGCGGTGCCGTTGATGAAGAAGCAAGCTTGTAATACTGGAAGGAGCTGTCGAGATCACCACTTTTCTCCATAAGTTCACCAAGATGAAAAACAGCTATTCCGGAAGTAGGTGTTCCTTTATACGTAGTATCAACATATGTAAGCTGTTTGAATGCTTCTTCCAAGCGGTTAAGGTTCATCAGGGAAAGACCTATATTAAGATCAGTCTGATCAAGAAAATCATTAAACAGCGATTCTGATTTAAGGTCCTCAAAAACAACCAGAGCCTGTTCGTGTTTATCCAACTCACGCTGTACTTTACCATATTCCAGACGAGCGTCAAATTCTGTTTTATAATCAGGGGAGTACTCCAGAACCTTTACAAATGCTTTTGCCGCTTCTTCGTGCTGTTCTATTTTCAAATACAGTTTACCTAATTCAAAGGTTACCAGGGCATTCTTCTGATCATCTTCAGAAACTTCAGTAAGTTTAATAATATTACTAATGGCATCATTATAGTTTTCAATAGAAATATAATAACTTATCTGTTCCACATAAGCATTAACGAGAATTGAATTCTCATCCTCAGCTTCCGCAGCTGTTTTAACTTCTTCAAAGATCTTATTTCCTTCCTCAAAGTTTTTTAAGCGGAAGTTTGCTTTACCCAGCCAGAGCTTTGATTCAAGCACCAGTTCACTTTCAGGAAATGTTGTTACAAGCTCAGCAAATTTCCTTGAAGCTTTCTGATAATCCTGCTGATAAAAGAAACACTTTCCGATCATTAGAAGAGCATCATCTACGTATGCTGATTGTGATTTGAACTGAAGAAGTCTTGATAACTTTTCAATTACGCTTGTGAAGGATTGATTTGCCGTACCTGTAGTTTTAACTTCCTGCAGAGTAAATAACTCTTTCTTCTGTTCGAGGAGCTGTTTCTCCGCGGCAGTAAATTTTTCAGAAGCATTATAATACAGATTAAAGTACGTGGTGAAATTTGACCACATTGAACAGCCTGTCAGCCACAGTGATGCGACTGCGAGAACGGTAAGGTTCTGCCTGAGAATGCCTGTAATTCTTTTCATAGCACAAAAATATTAATTGTTGTTAATACTAAAAATGGTAAAAATATTACAGGGCATCTCTCCCGGATTCTTCCGTTCTGATACGGATAGCATCCATTACTTCATAAATAAATATCTTGCCATCCCCCACCTGTCCGGTTTTAGCAGATCTCAGAATAGCATCAATAGTCTTCTCAACCTGATGCTCCTCTACCACAACCTCAATCTTTATCTTAGGGACAAATTCTATCTGGTATTCGCTTCCCCGGTATGTTTCCTTATGTCCTTTCTGTCTTCCATATCCTCTTACCTCACTGATGGTCAATCCCCGGATCCCTTCCTCCAGCAAAGCTTCTTTAACCTCATCAAGTTTGAAGGGTCGAATAATTGCCTCAATTTTCCTCATATTTCCTCAGTACAGTAAAAGATATAGTTTACAAGAGGAATATAGAACCGTAATATTGAAATTTCAATATCAGGGGTTAAAATTCCCTTATTTTCCGTGACATTGCTTGTATTTTTTACCACTTCCACATGGACAAGGTTCGTTGCGGCCAACTTTTTCTTCAACATGCACCGGTTGTAATCTTTGTCCGTCAGACCCTTCTGACATTGGTCTGTTCACCAGTCCCATATTGGTAGAACTATCCTTAACTTCGCGCACTCTCTGAACAGGTGTACGTCTTCTTTCCTGAATTTGTTCAGGCGCCTGTGGAAAGAATTTATAACAGAAGGATATAATATCATTTCTGATCTGTGAAATCAGGGTAACGAACAAGTTGAACGCTTCTGATTTATATTCAATCAAGGGATCCTTCTGTCCGTATGCTCTGAGACCGATACCTTCTTTAAGGTCATCCATTTCCCTGAGGTGTTCTTTCCATTTCTCATCAATAACACTTAAGACAGCATATCTCTCTAATCGCGCCATAAGTTCAGAGCCCAGCATTTCTTCTTTTCTTTTATAGAAATCTTTAGCGGCTTCAACTATTCTGTCGGTTACACCTTGCTTTCCGAGACTTTCAAATTCCTCAGGTTCAAGCTTAAAGTCGAGCAGCAAACTTACACGTAATTCTTCTTTCAGGGCATCAACATCAACATTATCGAAGTGGTTATTAACAACTTCTTCTATATATTCTGCGGTAAGGTCGAGCACTTCACCTTTTAATCTTTCACCTTCAAGTGCATGCTTTCTTCTATTATAAATAACTTCTCTCTGCTGATTCATTGCATTGTCATATTCAAGAAGTCTTTTTCTTATGGCAAAGTTATTCTCTTCAACTTTCTTCTGCGCTCTTTCAACTGACCTGGTAATTAATGGATGCTGAATTACTTCACCTTCTTTAATTCCCATTCTTTCCATAACCGAAGAGATTCTGTCACTTCCGAATAAACGCATGAGATCATCTTCCAGTGAAAGAAAGAACTTGGTTGTACCGGGATCGCCCTGGCGTCCGGAACGTCCTCTCAGCTGGCGGTCAATACGTCTGGATTCATGCCGTTCAGTTCCAAGGATGAATAATCCGCCCTTATCTTTAACACCTGCACCTAATTTAATATCAGTACCGCGGCCTGCCATGTTTGTAGCAATTGTGACAGCACCCGGCTGGCCAGCAAATGCTATTACTTCTGCTTCACGCTGATGCTGTTTTGCGTTAAGTACATTATGAGGTACGCCTTTTCTCTTAAGCATTCTGCTTATTGTTTCAGATACATCAACCGATGTTGTACCAACCAGTACAGGTCTGCCTTCTTTTCTTAGTTCTTCTATTTTTTCAATAACAGAATTATATTTTTCACGCTTTGTTTTATATACGGCATCATCCTGGTCATCCCTGGTAACCGGTTTATTTGTAGGAATGACCACAACTTCAAGTTTATATATCTGATAAAATTCGTTTTCTTCAGTTTCAGCCGTACCTGTCATACCCGCAAGTTTACTGTATAAACGGAAATAATTCTGAAGAGTAATGGTAGCAAGGGTTTGTGTGTCACGTTCAACCTTAACAGCTTCTTTAGCCTCAATTGCCTGATGAAGTCCGTCAGAATATCTTCTTCCAGGAAGAACACGACCGGTGAATTCATCTACTATAGCTACTTTGCCTTCTTCAGTTATAACATATTCAACATCTTTCTCAAAAAGGGCAAAAGCTTTCAGCAGCTGATGAATAGTATGGATCCTGTCACTTCTTTCACTGTACACATGATACAGAGCATCTTTTTTTCTGAGCTTATCTTCCTGGCTCATTTCAGTATCGTTTTCTATATGACTGATCTCTAGTCCCAGATCCGGAAGCACAAAATATTCTTTACCTTCACGACTTCCGCGCGCTAATTCTTCTCTGCCTTTTTCAGTAAGATCAATACTATTATGTTTTTCATCTATTACAAAATAAAGCTCGTCGTCAATTTCATGCATTCTCTTTGATTGCTCACGGAGATATTCAAGCTCCGTCTGCTGCATAAGTTTTTTATTTGATGGCTCGCTGAAAAGTTTAGCAAGTTTTTTATTTTTAGGAAGACCTCTGTTAGCTCTTAAAAGCAGTATTCCTGCCTGTGCTTCGTTTCCCTCTTTAAGACAATCCTCAGCTTCCTGGGTAAGTTTCGCCACCAGGCTGGTCTGTAATCTTACTAATCTTTCAACGTTGGGCTTCATTTCATCATATTTATGTTCACCTGAACCCACTGGTCCTGAGATGATAAGAGGTGTTCTTGCTTCATCGATTAGCACAGAGTCAACTTCATCTACTATCGCAAAATTATGTCCGCGCTGCACCATTCCATCTTTATCAACGGCCATATTATCACGAAGATAGTCGAAACCAAATTCATTATTTGTACCGTAAGTGATGTCGCTGTTATATTCTTTTTTCCTCTGGTCAGGACTCATAGTATTAAGGATAACGCCAACTGTTAGTCCATGGAATTTATAAATCTCACCCATCCATTCGCTGTCGCGTTTAGCCAGATAATCGTTTACTGTTACTAAATGGACTCCTCTGCCCGTAAGAGCATTCAGGTACATCGGCAGGGTGGCAACGAGTGTTTTACCTTCACCTGTAGCCATTTCAGAAATCTTTCCCTGGTGAAGTACAATTCCGCCCATGAGCTGAACGTCATAAGGAACCATATCCCAGGTTATTTTATTACCAGCGGCGTCCCAGGTTTTGCCGAGTAATCTGCGGCAGGTATCTTTAACAACTGCAAAAGCTTCGGGTAGTATTTCATCTAAAATGTCTTCATACTTATCGATAAGCTCCTGTTCAAGCTTCTCAAGATCATCATAAATTCCCTGTCTGTCTTCTTCAACGTTATCTGACTGCAGTTTTAATTTAATTTCATCTATTTGCTGTCTGAGATCTGCTGTTTCGGACTGTAATTTTTCTTTGAATTCTTTAGTTTTTGCTCTTAACTGATCATCGGTGAGATCTTTTAACTGTTCATAATGTTCATTTATTTCCTTAACAATAGGCCATAATTCTTTAATACTCTTCGAATGTTTATCGCCAAAAAGCTTTTTAATGATATTTAACATCTAAGAACTTTTCCTCCAAGTAAAGTAATCAAAATTAACTATTGAGGGGTAGAAATGCAATGAAACAATAAGGTCATAAATAGTTATGTTACCCCAATAAGTTGAACAATTAAGGGGGAATTTGGTTCCTTTTCCACAAGGATCCATGGGAGTTTTAGCGGGTTATAAGGACTATAAATAAGTTACCCCGGGGGTTTAACTAAAATTGTTGAAGATGCAGGGCAAAATGAGAGGGTTAAGATCTGTCCATAGCCCATAGCTTCTGCCCGATCGTAATTTTCGTCAAGTTCAATATTACCCGTAATTACAGATGTATTTGACCAGAAAATTCTTGTTTCTTCTTTCCTCACAAGAGCATAGTAAATGATGAATTTTGAGTAATTTCTCATTACACTTTTTTGTCCCCTGGTCAGTTTGATCACTGATCCTGCAGCTCTGGAAGAATTATTTATTTTAATACACTCAAAGTCACTATTACCTTTCTTCAGAGGATTACAGCCAACCATAATAATTACCAGTTTTTCATCCTTTTTTGCAGAATAATCATTGCTAATCTTTATTTTCAGATTGTTTTCAACAGAAACAAGATTATCCGCAATTAAGGAATGACCATCCGGAGTAATAACATTTTTTACTGAAGGATGATAATCAATAAAATGTTTTTTATTATGTTTTATGAGTGTTGTAAAGGCATTCAGGCCGGCAGTTTTGGATTTTCCCCATACCTCATATAGTGAATCAATATCTTTCAGAAACATTGCAAACTTATTAGCCGAAGCCATACTTTTCCTGTTCGCGATCGAAGCATTTGTCTGAGACATCTGAAAATTCTTTGGCCTAAGTCTGATTATCATTTGTCCGTTCAGATTTGCAATAATATAAGGACCTATTACACCGGATACCCTTCCATAAAGGCCTACACTGATGATCATTCTTTCCAGCCATTCTTTGGTCAGAACTGCTGAGCGAAGTCGTTTCTTTAATTCCCTTGTTTTTGCTTCTAAATCACTCATAAAGAATATAAACCTGATTTCACCCCGAATATTAGAAATATTTTAATAAAAGTCATTAGTAATCTTTGCCGGTATTTTTTAAGCTGCCTATAAAGCACCTATTCAGCGCAAGTAAGAGCCCCGAAGAAAGACCGCACCTGGGGGATTTTGATGGCATAATTGTGAGTGAAAACACATTGAATAATAAATTCCAAATCTCAAATTACAAATAACAAATTCGCCGCAGCGAATGCTTTACGGCACAAATTACAATATTTAAATTCAAATAGGCATGAAACCGGAGGTTAAGGTAGGTTGTTTTCACAGGAGGGTAGTTATGGAGGACAAATTCCAAATCTCAAATAACAAATAACGTCAGTGTAAACAAAATATTTCACAGCCGTACCGCCTTTAAGGGGCTTTGGTTATTTGGGGGAGCGATTTGCTATGGCTATGTAAGCACTACGGGCTTGGGTTGTTGGGCGGCTTCGGATATGTGATTGTGGAATTTCTAACAAAGCACAGGGTTGGTGTAAGACAAAATCCTTAACAGTTGTGCCGCCTCTAAGGGGCTTTGGTTATTTGGGGGAGCGATTTGCTATGGCTATGTAAGCCTTACGGGCTTGGGTTGTTGGGCGGCTTGGGATATGCGATTGTGGAATTTCTAACAAAGCACAGGGTTGGTGTAAGACAAAATCTTTAACAGCTGTGCCGCCCTACGGGGCTTTGGTTATTTGGGGGAGCGATTTGCTATGGCTATGTAAGCACTACGGGCTTGGGTTATTTAATTATCGACTTCGGATTAACATTTATGTTCTTTTACATTTTCTGCGACCCAGCCGGGGCGAGCCCCGGCTCTGTTATGTTAAAATGCAATACCTGGCACCAGCTTAGAGTGTCCCTTCTTAAAAATAATTGAAAGAGACAAACCCGGAAGAGATTGAGTGGTGGATTTGTCCTCTTTCGTTTGGGGGAATCAAATGTTTAAGAACAATATAATTCTCAATATTCAATCTGTTATGAACGAAACCCGCGGAGTTTATCTTCCAATGTACGAGCTCGCAAGAAGTAAAATTATAATAATAAACGTGTTGTCGCATTCTACGATAGCAAATTACTTGCAAGAGGCGCCCGGACGATCAACACCAGCATAAAACCTTCCATAAATAAAGGAAGCCTTGAGAATTATACCAACGAAAATCTATTTCACAACTGCCTTAACATAAGGCTTATTGTTTTTCAGTACATAATTTATACGACTTAATAATTTCTTTGCTATCCTGATTATTGCTTCCTGCTTCTTCATTCTTTGACTCAGTTTATTGTAACACAGTGTAAGTGCAGGATCCTTCATTGCTGCAACCCAGGCAGCTTCTATCAGTAGTGGCCTGAGAAAAGTATTATGCCGTTTTCTCATACCTAATACTTTTTCCTTTTCACCAGTTGAGCTTGTTGCCGGTATTAAGCCTACATAAGAGGCCAACTGATCAAAACTCGAAAATCGATTTACATCCATAAACTCTGTATAGATTGTCAGAGCTGATATAAATCCTATTCCAGGAATACTCATCAGCAGCAATATTGTTGGTTTTATATTAAATGTCTGACAATATCTTCTTAGTGATACTAAAACACTATGTATTTTCTTCCTGATATCTATAAGCTCCTCCAGATAGATATTCAGCTGTTCTTTGCCAGGTTCAAAATCAAATTTCAATTCTCTTAAATGTTCTATAAACCTTCTGCTCCAATGTTTTAATTCACAGTTTTCAGGAAGTGTATGTCCATAAAAGTTCAAATATGATTTGATCTGGTTCTTTGTCCTGGTCTGTTTTCTTACCAGTTGTGATCTTAACCTGTTAAATGATCTCAGTTCCTGTTGCAGCACACTTGGAACATATATCGGCTCCAATGTTCCTTTTTCCAATTCACGGGCTATCTTTCTGCTGTCACGAACATCATTCTTATCGCTTCTTTCTTTGCCGGTTGTTGGTATTTCTGAAGGTGTTACTATAATGTTCTTAAATCCATACC
>Ga0196971_1000036_pt1 | contig 146358 bp, 131 predicted proteins | sample S1v_1013CmetaG_FD_148660 | JGI IMG/M metagenome (GOLD analysis project Ga0196971, IMG submission 148660) | Soil microbial communities from Anza Borrego desert, Southern California, United States - S1+v_10-13C | ecosystem: Environmental > Terrestrial > Soil > Desert | place: USA: California...
GATCCATTTCACCCCGACGTACGCCAGTTGGCTCAATCAGGTCGAGCGCTTCTTCGCCCTCATCACCGACAAGGCGATCCGGCGTGGCTCGTTTGTCAGTGTTCGGGATCTGGTCAACAAGATCGACCACTTCATCTCCCATTACAACCAGTCCTGCCGACCCTTCGTCTGGACCGCCACGGCGGATTCCATCCTGGCCAAACTTCAACGATTATGTCAGCGAATTAATGGGACAGGACACTAGTTACTTAAATCAATAATAGCCAAGCTCTTCTGCGACTGGCGAAACCGCCCGCTTCAACAGCCACCTCTCAAATCGGCTCACCTTGGCCTTTTCCCCATCCCGCTCCGAGCTGCCCACCTTGGCGTTGAGAACGCCGCGGTCGATATGAATGCCCAAGTATGCCTCTATCTCGTCCAGATGCGCTTTTCCGGCGATGAGATCCTCGTAGCGGACCAGAAGCGCGCCCAGCTTGTCGGAATCCCTGATGAATCCTTCCATCAGATTGCGCCAGTGGGAACCGAAAACCATTGGCGTAAACACCGGCTTGTCGGGGAAGATGTCGTACCAACTGCGTCCATACCGGCAATAAGAGCGATAGGCCTCAAAAGGATTGCGGTACAAAAACAGGAAGCGGGCCTTTGGATAGAGCCAGCGCAGGTAGACGCTGTGCTCCATGCCCAGCCGGACTTCCTTGATGCCCCAGCGCGAAGCGCCGGCGGCCTTCGTAGGCTGCGCGAACATGGTGTCAAATAAGGCGCGATGTCCCTTGCGCAGATCCTCCAGCGAGGGAAACAAATTCGCGATCCAGGCTCCCGATAATTCGTTGGGCGGCGTACCATCGTAGAAATAATCGGATGGCGGCCAGCCGGCCCGAAATGCTTTGGTGGTTTCCGCCAGAGCCTGAATCATGCCGCATTCGTCGTAGGGTTCGCCCCAGATGAGCACGTTCTTGTCGGACATGATGAGCCGTTGCAACAGCGTGGAGCCGGACCGCCAACCTGCGGAAAGCAGGAAGATGGGCGCCTCGTCGTCATCGGCGTCCACCGGCGGGCAAGCGGCCAGCAGCGCCTCGATGCCGGGACCGATGCCCGGTTTGCGCAGCAACGCCTGGCGATGGGCCGCGCGCGCCTGGGCGGGGCCTTTTAGCGCGGAAGTAATGTATTGCAGCATCAGAATAATTTCTCAGTTGAGCTTGGGTTGTACGTACTCGATGGTGCCCAGGCGTTTCATCAAACCCATCAATGCCGATTTCGCTTCATCGAAGGTCATTTTTTTTGTCCGATAGTTTTCCAGCAGACCGAAGACCGGATTGCGCAGCTTATGCCGCATATAACGGACAGTCATGGTCTCATGCATACGGGTTAGCCTGTACGAAAGCCTGTTTACGGCAAGATAAGTCCAGCGCAGCAAGGGCATTTTCAGCCTTTCCTTGTTGCGGGCGATCAAGGCCACCACCGCATCCAATACTTCCCGGTCGCTGAGCATCTCGTTCTTGTAGCGCACCAAAAAATCCGAGGCCTTGACTTCGCAAAAGCGCGAGCAAAAGAGCGTTGCGTCGTCGCGCCTGAAATAGTAGAGCGGCTCGGGGATATGGCACATGCGGAAGCGTTTGGCGATTCGCATGAAATAGTCGTAATCCTCCACCAGGAACAGTTCCGGGTCGTACTCGCCCACGGCTTCGTAGACTTCGCGGGTGTACATGAAGCAGGCGCCGATATGGTTGCCCTTTTCCAATTGCACGCTGCCGGGGAGCTTGTCGTGATAAACATCCAGGGGCCGGCCATCCGTATCCTGCTCGGCGAACAGGTAGTAGTCCGCGTAGACGAAGTGACAGCCTTTATCCCGCAGCGCGTCCACCATTTTTTCGATGGCGTTGGGCGCGTACAGGTTGTCATCCGACGTCCAGGTCAGATATTCGCCACGCGCCAGGCAAAATCCCTGGTTCAGCGCGCGCGGCAGCTTCAGGTTCGGATCGTTTTTGACATAGCGGATACGCGCGTCGTCGAATGACTGGACTACGGCGGCGGTGTCGTCGGGCGAATTGTCGTCGACGATGATCAGTTCGAGGTTCGCATAGGTCTGATCCAGCACGCTGCGGATCGCCTGCGACAGGAGATGCGCCCGCTTGTAGGTGGGCAGGACGATGCTGACCAGCGGCATATCGGACACATTATCGTTCATGGGACTTCTCGCCCGCGTCTTCCAGAATCCGCCGCACGATCTTGATCCCGGCGGTGCCGTCCCCGTAAGGGTTGGCCTTGGAGGCCATGGCCTGATAGGCCGCTGCGTCTTCCAGAAGTCGCGATGCCTCGGCGACAATGTCCGCTGCGTCGGTGCCGATGATCTTCAGGGTGCCCGCTTCCACGCCTTCCTGGCGCTCGGTCACCTTGCGCAGCACCAGCACCGGCTTGCCCAGGCTGGGCGCCTCTTCCTGCAAGCCGCCGGAGTCTGTCAGCACCATGTAGGAACGCTTCATCAGATGCACCAGGGGCATGTAATCCAGGGGATCAATCAGCATCACGTTGTCGATGTCGGCGAGAATGCTATTCACCACCTGCCGCACGTTCGGATTGCGATGCACCGGGTACACCAGCACGATCTCGTCTTGGTACTTGAGCGCCAGATCGCGCAAGCCCCGGCATATTGACTCGAACGGGCCGCCAAAGCTTTCGCGCCGGTGCGCGGTCACCAGAACGATCCGCTTCGAATCGAACGGCAGGGCATCTAGCGGTGTCCCGGCAAAACTGTGCGGGCGGGTGGAAACATCGAGCAGGGCGTCGATCACCGTGTTGCCGGTCACGGCAATGCTCGCTTCCGCTATGCCTTCGTTGAGCAAATGCTGTTTGGCCTTGTCGCTATGGGCAAAGAACAGGTCCGCGACCGAATCGATGATCTTGCGGTTGGCCTCTTCCGGGTAAGGATGCCGCTTGTCGAAGGTCCTCAGCCCCGCTTCGATGTGGCCGACTCTTACGCCCAGGTAAAAGGCCGCCAGCGCCGCCGCCATGGACGTGGTGGTGTCACCTTGCACCAACAGCAGGTCGAAATGCTCCTCGCGCAGGATGTGCGAAACCTCCCGCAACACGCTGATCGTGATGTGCTCCAGGGTCTGGTTCTCGCGCATCAGGTTCAGGTCGTAATCGACGCGGATGCCGAACAGGCCGATCAGCGGCGCCACCATGTCCTTGTGCTGCCCGGTGAGGCAGTTCTTGTTTTCGATCAGTCCCGGATACTTATCCAGCTCCGCGATTACCGGCGCCATCTTGATGGCTTCCGGACGGGTGCCGAACACGGTGAGAACTTTAAGCATGCTTGCCTTCCCCGTGCAGTTTCAGACGATAGGCATCGAGAAAGTATTTCACCGCCCAGCTGATTTCCCCGCCGGCGATGTATTGCGCGCCCTTGCCGTAGCTGCCGAAGAATCCGCCGGACTTGTTCTGGATTTTTTCCAGATAGCGAATCGCGCGGTCGGCGGGTTCTTTCTTGCCCAAGGTGTACCAGACGATGGCGTATTGGGCCATGCCGGTCGAACAGACCCAATTCACTTCGGGATAGGCCGGGATGGAACCGTCCTTGCGTTGGCAGCTTTCCACGTCGGCCATACCCTCGGCCGCGAGTTCAAGCTCGCCCAGTTCGCACAGCGCCTCCATGGCATAGGCATGGAAATGCGACAGGCGGTTGAAGGGAATCAGCCCTTCCTGCTTCTTGTAATAAGCCAGCACGAAATCCGCCGCGTCCAGGTACTCCTTTACGCCCAGCAGCTTGCCCGCTTCGGCCAAGGGCGGCAGCGCATAGGTATGGATGAGATCGTTGGCGATGTCGGTCCACAGCTCCGTCGAAGGCGTGGTCAGGCGGCCGCTCGGTTCCACCTGCGTCAGAATCCAATCGCAGGCCTTCCGCAAGGGGACTTCGACGTCGTCCATATCGTTGAGCGCGGCACAAAGACCGCGCATGATCTGGGCGGTATCGAAGGTGTACGGCACTCCATCGGGCGCGGGAAAAGCGCCTTCCGGCAGTTGGATGGAGAGGAGCCAACGGGTGCATGATCTGGCCAGTTCCTTTTCTCCCCAGTTGTACAGCGTCGGGATGAAATACCCGGTTACTTCCGGATAAGCCACGGGCTGTCTCGTATGCACAATGATGCCCTGGCCGGGCACCATGTTTTGCCGGAACCAATCCATGGCCAGCTCGTAACTGGGTTTCTTTTTCTGCCAGAAAAGCATCAGGGTTTACCTCGTTTTCGCATAAGGATCATCTCGGTCGAGTAGGGGCTGTACCGACTTAATGAGGGGAGGGCACTCGCAAATCATTTAGGTAACTCGAAACGGGCACGTTCGATGAGTTCGAGGAGTGTGTCCATGACTCTGGATACATCGACCTCGGGTCTCTGGGAGAAGGCCAGTGCCGCATCGCAAGCTTTCTTATACAGGTCCGCATCATCCCAAAGCGAACGCAGGGCGGAGACCCAGGTATCGGCGTCCGCGTCGGGGTCGATCAGAATCCCCCCCGGCCCAACCGACTCCGGCAGCGCAGCCCGTCGGGTGGCGATAACCGGGACACCGTTGAAATGAGCTTCAGTCGCTACCCGTCCCCAGGTTTCGTTACCCCGGCTCGGAATCAGAACCGTATGAGCGTCCTCGTATATTTTCTTGGGGTCCGTGACCGATGGCGACCACTCGATATGGGGCAGCCTTCGCGCCTTTGCTTCGAGCTCTTTGACCGCGTCGTCTTTAACCCAGGCTTCGAAGAATTTGAACGGGATCGAGGGGCACTTCTCAGCCACGGCAATGGCAATGTCGCCCCCTTTTATAGGGCGCGGATTTACAAAGACGACCTTTCGCCGAGTTGATTTCGTAGTGCAGCGCTCGCGATTGACAGGTGGCGGCAAAACCGTCGCTGGCACGGAGAACTGTGCCGTGAAGCGGTCAGCCAGAAATTTGGAAACCGCGACGAATGGAATATGAGGAAAATCCCGCGGATCTCCGCCCATCAAATGAAGCGAAGAATCATGCATTCTGACGACCGAGGGGACTCCGAATGGCTGCAGCTTCGCGGCATAGTGCAGCGGCTCGCGGGTTTCGAGGATTGCTGCGTCGGGCTTTATCTTGCGGGTTAGCTCGACTAAGCCGGATTCCCACAACCACCCTCTGAAAACCGGGTAACCGGCATGCGAGTCACCCGGATATGTGCTCCCGGTGACGCGGTTAATAATCCGGTTTCGCGCATAAAGCCAACCGGTGGGCTCCAGTCCGCACATGACGAAGGGCTCATGTCCCCGACGCTTCAGTTCACATGCCGTCTCATGAATCACCGACTCCCGACCGCCGATCTGCTGGGGAAAGTGGGGGCGATTCGTAATCAATAAAATTCGCATGGCGGACTTGGTTCTCGTATCTATAAAGTCACGATAGAGCTTTCAAACAAAGACTTCGCAAGCTTCTGCAAAACTAGGGCTCCTTGATCCGCATTACCCGATTTGCCTCGATGTTGCTCAATTCCTGAATCGCGCCGCTCGGCCATTGCACCCTAATTTTCTCCGCCCCCGCGTTCTTGCCCAGGCCGAAGTGCAGTCGGGTGTGGTTCTGTCCTTTGTTGTGTATGCCGCCATCTTGCACCCGCACCTGGGTGATTCCGCCCGCGGTAACTTCAACGCGCGCCCCAATCCCGTCGCGGTTGGACGCCGTGCCCTCCAGATCGATTTCCAGCCAGTGGTTGCCGTTGCCGACGTTGCGGTAGATGTGATATCCGCCCTCGTTCGAGGGTAAGCCGAGACTCCGGCCCATGCTGCCGCCGGTAGCCACGAGCAGATCGAGAAAGCCATCGCGGTCGAAATCGACCATCGTGACGGAATCGCCGACGCCCGCCCGATTGCCGGCGGCTCCGCCGGCTCCGGAAATCGCGTCGAAATGTCCGTTTCCACGATTGAGCAGGAGCAGGTTCTCGCGTTTGCCCACATCGCCGGAACCCACGACGAAAAGGTCCAAATCCATATCGTTGTCGAAATCTCCGGCGACTGTATTGGTCGCAGCTGTCGCCGTAGGGTTGACGCCGCGTTTGTCTCCCTCCTCGACGAGTGTGCCTCCGCGATTCATGAAAAGCCTGCCCGCCGCTTCCTCGGGTCTCAGCGAAAGCCCGTCGGCCTTCAAATCCGCAATGAGTTCCGAGGAGGAGATCTTCAGCGCGATCTGTTGGTACTTGTATTTGCCTGTAGCCAAGTCTTCCTGCGAGCCGGAAACCTTTACTTGCCAGACATCGGGCGGTGTCAGGTTGAGGTAAACGCCGGAACCCGCTCCAGGCTGGAGCGGGAGACTCCCGGCGATGCCGGCGGTCTCCTTCGACAAATCGAACGCCAAGCCGTCCGGATGAATGTCGCGCGAACCGATGTGAATATGGTCCGGCGGAAGAACGTCCTTCGGATTTTCGGGAGAAATTTGCACGCGGAGCGAGCCCGCCGACCGGAAGCTGAAGCTCAGAGGGCTGCCTACGCTTTTCGGATCGACCGAGGTATCGACGATGATTTCGGTGGCCCGCGGTTGAGCGAAGCCGATGGAGTCGACCGGGTTCTTGCGCGCAAGATAGACGTCGATTTTCCCGTCGTTGTCGAAATCCCCCGCCGCAAGGTCCTCGAAGGCGGTAGCGGGCAACAAGTCGAGCGCTTTGGCGGGTTGCGTAGCGGTCGTGAAGACCTGCGAGGCGCGGTTCGACTCGAACATCCGGCACAGCAGATCGGGCTTGCCGCCGTCGGTCACTTGAGTCAGTACGCAGAACGGTACCGCTCGCGAGTTGAACGGCACGGCATCGGCCGATTCGATGAATCGACCGTCACGCTGAAGGAAAATTAAAGGCGGCACCCGATCGTCGAACCGTTTCTCCGAACCGTGGAACAGGTCCAAGCGACCGTCGCCATCGAAGTCGTACCACAAAGGCATTCGAGTCCGGCCGAACGGATTGGAGGCGCCGACCGCATCGGCGATGTTTTCGAATCGATCCCCCCGATTGATGAACAAGCGTTTCGCTTCCGAGCCGACACCGCGATCGGCCCCCGTGAGTTGCACCAGATCCTGTCGCCCGTCATTGTCAAAATCCGCCCATGCGGCACCGTGCTTGTCGCCGCGAAGATCGTTCGGGGCGAAAAACTGGCCCGTGGCATCGATAAACCGCACCTGACCAGAATTGCGATAGAGCCGCGCTTCGTTCAAATGATTGGTGACGTAAAGATCGGCCAGACCGTCCCCGTCGAAGTCCCCCCAAGCCGCGCCATAAGTCATGCCGACATAGTTCTGAAGCCCGGAGGTTAGGGTTACATCCTCGAACAGCTTGGTGTTGTCCTCAGGCCCCGAGCAGCCGGTCTGCATGGCTATTGCCCCGGTCATCACCGCGCCGAATACCAAGCGCAGTGATTCCAAAACTGGCTTTCTTTTCTTTAGGAAGATCTGATTAAGTCCTTCGACAGGCTCAGGACGAACGGTAAGGTGTTGATTCCGTTCGTGGTGAGCTTGTCGAACCACGAACGGAATCCACTTGTTCAGAGTTTCCTTTACGAGCGGCAAATATCCGCAGCCGACGGGTCGGGTTTTCCTGTCAGTCGGCGTTTGCTGAATCTTCAATGTGTCACTCCTTTCGCGATGCCGTAACGGGCGGCCTTACCGAAACCATCTGCCGAGCACGGGTAAACGCCCCACGCGTTCGCGCGCAGCATACATGCTTCGGCTGAGAACATTGGGCAGTCTGACTTTCGAGCCGCATACGGCCATAAGCCGGCGCGCGCCATCGGAGGAAGAAAAATTTCCTGAACTGGCATGTCGGTAGGCGCGGTTCGCATAGTTTTGATAACTGACCGGATCGGACAAAACGCCTTGTATCGCCTTTATCCAGACCTCGGGATTCCGGTAGTCCTTGATCAACATTCCGCCATCGCCCACGGATTCGGGCAGTCCGCCGCGCGCGCTGGCGATGACCGGAATGCGGCACGACTGGGCCTCGACAGCCACCATGCCGAAGCCTTCCTCCCAGACAGACGGGACCAATAACAGCTTGGTCTGACGGTAAACCGCACGCATGTCCGAAGTGCGGCGCATGAATCGCACATTGGGCACTTGAGCGAGCTTTTGCTCCAGATCGGCAAGGGCTTCGTCGTTGAGTTTCCAGGATTCGAGCAGCAGGAAGCGTTCCGAAGGCAGTCGCTTGGCAATCTCGAAAAAGGTTTCAACCCCTTTCACCCGGTGCGGATTGATCATCGTCACATAGCCGTCCGGATCTCCCACGGTATCGAAATAAAGCTCGGCGGCCGGATAAACCACGTGTGTTGGCCGGCCGATGGCCCGGCGCGCCTTGTCGGCCAGGAAACCGCTGCCGCACACCACATGGCACCCAAGCTGCGCGATCGCTTTCAGCTCGGCGGGGTCGAATTCCGCGTCATGAACGTAGTAAAGACCCTGAACCCCTTTGTCGCGGGCAAGCTCCAGAACTTGTTGGGCACCCTCCAACTGAGCCCAGACAACATCGGGCTTGAAGGTGTCGATGAACTCGTTCAGCTCGTCGAGGAAACGGGGGAAGACCTGAACCGGATATCCGCAATCGACTTCACCCGCCTGCCCATCCGAATGCGCCGATTTCACACCCAAGGCGTCATGCTCGGCCGGGGCGGGAAAGGTCCAAGGCGTAACGGCGTATTCGCTGGAGCCGACGGCCGCGCATTGAACGTCCGGTTCGACCGCCAGCTTATGCAGCAACTGGTGCGCGCAACGAGCCGCACCCCCGAGGAAAAAAGGGTAGGGCGGGCGTTCGCTGGCGTAGAGGATGCGCATGAAAAAGCTTTTCGCTTTGAATCTTAGGGTTCTTGAGGCGACATAAGGGTGGATGAATCTGCCGCACTTTTGCGTCCCCAATTCTTGGCAAGCACGCGCACGGCATCCGGGCAGTCGCCGAACCGGCCCAGGACAAAATCTCTGACGCCGAGGAAGTGAGCACGATTTATGGGATCGACAAACGTTTCTCGCACACGCCACCACCAGCGCCTCAGGTCGATAGGCTGCTGATGTCGCCCCCCAAGCGGAAACAGAAATCGCCTAACGAGACCGAGCAGCGTTTGACCGTAAATACGAAACCGAAGCGCCGTATCGGCGTTGCGTTGAGCCCACAAAAGCCGGTTTCTGGCGATGAAGTATTCCTTGAGTGGCGAATGCTCGCCCCCGAAAGACACGGAGATCTTGTGCCATACCTTTGCATCCGGCACAAACACACACGAGAATCCGGCGCGCTTCGCGCGGCTGCAAAAATCGATCTCCTCGTTGTTCAAGAAAAACTTAGGCTCCAGTAATCCAATGGACCGAAAGACGGAAGCACGAACGAACATGGCACAGCCGATCACCCATTCCGTTTCGGTGAGCTCTTCGAATTGGCCTTCGTCCCGCAAGCCGGCGCCTCTCTCCTCGAATCTGAGCGTCTCGGGATCCCAGTATCCGCCTGCGTACCAAAGCAAGTCCTTCTGGTGATAGTGGTAAATCTTGGCACCGAACACGCCACCGCCCGGCATTTGCTCCGCCGCTCGAACGAAGGCGGACACAATTTCGGGGTCGACGACCGTATCGTTATTGAGTATGAGCACAAACTCTGCTCCGCCCTCAAGCGCACGAGCGATAGCGCGGTTGTTGCCTTCGGCAAACCCCAGATTGGTGCCATTCTCAACAAGATCGATATCGGGGTACTGCTCTCGAATTGCCGAAACTGAATTATCGCTAGATCCGTTATCTGCAACGATAACGGTCCAGTTTGGATAATCAATCTTCTTGAGAGAAGAGAGGCATTCGAGCGTATCGTCGCGTCCGTTCCAGTTAAGAACGACGACTGCTACGCCTGGCAATGTATTTGTCATTTTTATTAAGTCGGCTTTAGCTTATGGGTTGCCGAACCATGGCTCTGACGATTTGGCCGACGTGGCGAATTTTATGTAGAAGCCGCCAGTATGAATGGCGCCAAGAGGAGGAAGGCTTGGAAATTTGGACTTCTTGATCTCGTGCAGTCGCATGCTCGTGAACTTCGTCACTGAGTTCCGCAAGAGCCTGTTTCGTCGCTTCAAGATATGCATGACCGTGTTTTAGATCAGGCTCAAGATGACAGCCTTCGGCCCACTCATTCCAGGCATTGATAAACACAATGCGCTCTTCGCCGGAAAATCTTTCCCGGGTCTGTTTAAGCATGGCAGAGAGCCACGCCCTGTAAAGTTTCGGCGTAGACCCAACAAGAATTCGTCCATCTGATTTCCGGCGTGCGGAGTTGTCCCACATCGGCGTAACGCAGCGGAATTGTTTATACGATGGAATAGGGCGTTTCTTTCTGGCTTCGGCAATCACGGAGTACCTAAAAACAGAATGCTGGCTGAAGGCTTTCGGAAGTAATCCCCATCTGCTCAATTTGTTCGATATCGGTCCGGAGAATACGGCTTGACCAACATCCCGATTGTCAGGGGAAAATTCCACCGCCGCATCGAAGCCGATGCTCTCCGGATCAATGCCGCTGACAAAATTTTCTACTCTCGCCAGGTATAAATCGCCTAAACCGGACTCTCTTGCGACTTCCCGCCAGATTTCTGCCGTACGTAAAGGATTGGGAAGGAGCTCCGTTCGATATATCAGCAACAGCGGGCGACCATTGATTCGGATATATCGCGGGTCCCGAAGCGCAGGTAACAGACTTACGATGTGAGCTCGGTCATCCTCTTCCGAGTAGTGCTGTTCGAGGAGCAGATGTCGCGAACCGCCGTCCCAGGCACGAGACCAGTTTTCGTTTGCCCAACAGAGACAGAATGGAAAATCCGGCTTGCCGGAAGCTAGAACATCATTGAATGGACGCTCTAGAATGCGCCGGCCGTTGAACCAATAATGGTAATAGCAAAATCCGTGGATGCCATACTGCCGCGCCAGTGTAGCTTGTGCCTCGCGCGTTTCTGCCAGCCTTAGGTCGTAGAACCCTAGGTCGGCAGGGAAATGCGGCTGATGATGGCCTGGAAAGAGCGGGCGCGCCTTGGTGACATTGGTCCATTCCGTAAAGCCCTTACCCCACCATTCATCGTTTTCAGGGATCGGATGAAACTGAGGCAGATAAAATGCCATAGCGCGGATCGCCGATGTGACAGGTGCGGGAGAATTCATGAATGGCGGCTTACGTTCGTGAGTTTGAATTTTCCAAGGAGTTTGGGAGACAGGCGGCCTCAAACATGATTTTTTGGATGGCTGTTACATACATCTGGTCGGTGAATCGTTGCCCAACAAGTTGCCTGCCATTAGAGCCGAAAGCCCTCGCCTTTTCAGGATTGCTTAGCAGGTCCAGAATCGCATCTGACATTGCTTCGGCATCCTTCACGGGGACTAGATAGCCATTTATGCCGTCTTCGATGATTTCTTCCGGGCCTCCACAACGGGTGGAGACAACAGGCGTCTCCATGGCCAGTGCTTCGATCGCGGTAAGGCCGAATGACTCCTGCTCCGACGAGATGACGAGCACATCGATGGCTGCCATTACGTACTGAATTTCCTCCGGCCATCGACCAGCGAGTTTTACACTTGATTGGAGCCCGTTTGAGTCAATTCTTTTTAGGATGGAAGAGGTATAGCTTTGCGGCCCTGTTCCGATAATTAAGAAGACTACATCGCTCCGCTTTGAAAGGATTTTTTTCGCAGCACACAAGAATGTGTCGTGATCCTTGCGGGGTTGCAGGGCGCCAACCACGGCAACCCACTTCATGTCTACATCCAGCCCTAAGCATCGCGCAACATAGGCACGGGAATGAGTGCGTTCTCGCAATTCCGGGATTTTCAGACCGTTGTACACAACAGCCGCTTTGTTTTTCAGTGTCTTGTAAGTTTTCGCGACTATTTGAGCCGGAAAAATTACGCTGCTTGATAACGTTCCGATTACCGTTGAATAGAGAGTAGCAGGCAGCAGTGGCGCTAATTCGCTGTTTTGTTTTGTGGGTTCGTGTATATGCCAAACGTGCGGCGTGTTTGTCATGCGCGCGGCTATTGCACCTTCAATGCACGTCACCGTATTCGTATACACAAGATCAATTTGATTGCGCTCTATTAGCGTGGCGACTGCCCAAACTCGGGCACGAAGACCGCGCAAGACGTGAAATAAATGGATTAGACGATTATTACCCTTTACCGCGCGAATGCTTGGTACCCAATGAAGGAGTGAGCGCTGCATCACGGGGATATCCAAAAGCTTTATCTCGTCGACAAGTTGCCCTTGGTATGGCACGACTACATAAGGTAAGAATTGCTCACGGTCTAGCCTTTGCAAGAGAGTCAGCAGCATACGCTGCGCACCGAAGAGCCCTGAATCGTGCGAAAGGAAGAGCACGCGGAGGGGTGTAGAAGACCGAGTGTGAATCATTTTAATGGTCTTCAGAACCAAGAACGGCGACGCTTAGCAAACTTTAAAAATGCGAGGTTTGTATCAGAGATAGGACTTGTTTTATGTAATGCAATTACGTCGTAGTGCCAATTATAATCGCGCTCTCCACTGAGACAGACTTCCGCGAGTTTTGATACCGCATTGATATCTACATCAGTCATAAAATGGCTAAAGTCTCCGTACTTTGTAAACCAGATATATCGTGTGTAATCGGCTTTGCCAAGGATTTCAAAATGCTCTAGCCAATTATTAGACGTATCTCTACATAAAGATGGATCCCATTCAAAGATTACTGCTGGCTTGTGCTCCTTCAGTGTTTTAGTGGCTCCCGCCAGAACTTTTCCATCATACCCATCTACATCAATCTTGATAACATTAGGAGGTTCATGTGAACAAGCCAGTTGGTCAAAAGATAACGCGTATGTCTGGCTGGTCCCTTGTGCGCTCGCGGTTCCGGCGTGAGTTCTGACAAGGGATGGTATTCCGGACTCCTCATTTGAAAGCATCACATTGCATAATTCGTATCGCTCTGGTTGCTTGAGGTTCTCTTTCAAATAGCGAAAGAACTCAGTATCACCCTCTATACATACGAACTGTTTGATACTTGAGGGACAATTGCTTTCAAGCAATAGAACGGTATCTCCAATGCCTGCGCCAATGTCTACGACAATAATGGGTTTGCCTAGAGTGATAGCACTTTCGTGTACCAGCTGGATAAGAGGATTGTTCCAATGTGGAAATCGACGTGCAAACAATGGATAGGAGTGACCATTGTTTGTAAAGACTCTTCTGCCATGAACGTTAGCTGTAACCGCTCCGCTGTGCCAGTTGATTGATTTATTCCAAAAATAGCGCCAAATTGGACCAAACAGATTAGTACCTTGAAGCTTATGGTATTTTAGCAATGTATTGTAGATAAGAGATGCAATCTTATTTTCTTGAATCATTTCATTGCCTCTTATCTTTTTCTTAAACTAAGATTGGTTGTATTTGTTGATCGTCTGTAGAGAAATTATTACTGTGCGGAAGTGATTTTATTTCAAGGGACCAAGTTGCCATAGTTGCAATAATTCCATTCCGCATACCCTCATCACTAGACAACTTCTCTGCCTTTATCTGGAAAGGAAAAATATCCTCGCCATAGTAGACCGTGTGCATTATTTCGCCAGCACCAACACCGAGACGCAATGTGTAAACGCCAGGTAAAAGAGGTGGATTTTCAAAGCGGCATTCAATTTGAAATCTTTGTCCTTTTAGAATTCGTTCTACTTGGATATCTTCAAAGCTTTCTTGATGAGTCAGGTATACAAAATCGGGCGTTTGAATTCCAACACCGAATGCTGGCTTAATAAGTTCTTCAAGAGCTAGAAAAGTAAGCTGAACTCTAATATTACTGCCAGTCTCTATGCTATCTGTCGGATTCGAGTTAGAGTCTAGAAGTGTAATCTTCTCCAGCAGGAGTTCACCAGAACTCTGTCCAATCTGGTTTTGACTGCCGTCAGTTTTAGACTTCCTGCTTGCACAAACCTGTGCCTCGCTATTTTGATAAAAGGTATTGCAAACATATTTTGGATCACCATCTATGACTAGCTTTCCGCTTTCCAATAGCATGGCTCTTTTGCACAATCGTTCGACCTGCCGAATATTGTGACTAACGAGTAATACTGTTTTTCCCTGCCGTTTGATCAGGTCTTCCATGCGATCAAAGCACTTACGTTGAAATGCAAGATCCCCTACGGCCAATACTTCGTCGACGATCAGAATTTCGGCTTCTATGCTAGTTGCTACAGCAAAAGCGAGTTTTACCTGCATGCCGGAGCTATAGCGCTTGACGGGAGTATCGATGAACTCTTCCATCTCTGCGAAGGCGACAATCTCGTCGAATTTCTTGTCGATCTCCTTGCGCGAGAGGCCGAGTATGGAGCCGTTGAGGTAGACATTCTCGCGGCCGGTGAAGTCGCCGATAAAGCCTGCGCCCACCTCGATTAGGGGAGCGATCCGGCCCTGTACGGAAACCCGTCCTTTGGTAGGCTTGCTGATACCAGCCAGCAGCTTGAGCAGCGTACTTTTCCCCGCACCGTTGTGGCCGATAATGCCGACCACCTCGCCCTGTTCGATGGAGAAATCGACGTCGTCGAGCGCTTTGAAGGGCTTGCGTTCCGCAGGTCTCTTTCCGGTCAATCTCCTGAGAGTGTTCAAGGCTCCTTGCTTCAGGCTGCTCAGTTGGCCCAGTCTGTATTCCTTGGTTACGTGCTCGACCTCGATGATTGCCATGATGGGTAGTGAGTAGTGATTAGTGGGTAGTGGTTAGTGACTAGTGGTTAATCGTTGATTGTTTGGGCATAAGTGGCGGGGTCTTCGCGTGCCTCGTTGGATTTGCTTGCCATCTTGTTGATATAGGTTCTCAGCAGTTTCAGGATTTCTTCCAATTCGCTCTGCATCTTCGCGAATGCTTCTTCTCCGACATAACCAAGATCCTTTCCCAAAGACAGTTGTGTGTCCAGTTCCGCTGCTGAGCCCAGCGCGACGCGCAGAAAGTGGGTGTACTCTCTAGTCCCGCGCATGAAGCCCTCTGCAATGTTGGAAGGGATGGATACCGCGCTGCGCCGCATTTGGCTGCAAAGCCCGTAGCGTTCCTCCGCAGGGAAAGTCCTAGTTGCCTCATAGACCGCTAAAACCAGTCTATAAGACTTTTGGTAAGCAAGCAGTTCCCTGTAACTGGCGACCAAACTCATCCCCCAAACAACAACTGTTACCGCTGTTCACTATTCGCTATGTCACTATTCCCTATTCTCTAACTACTACCCACTAGATAACATCCGCGAAATAGCTCTCGGCTCGTTTGAAATAGGCGTAGCTGATAGGGAGCAGCACGATGACGAGCACAAAGCCGGGCAACATGGCATCGAAATCGGGGGGCAGTCCCCGCAGCATGACATTCTGAAAACTGTCGATGAGACCGGCGAGGGGATTCATCATGTAGAGCTGGTAAAGCTTATCGGACCATTCGCCGGCGGCCTGCTGGACAATGAGCTTTTCCTTGACCAGGTGCAGGGGATAGATGATGGGCGATGTATACATCATGAGCGAAAGCAGCACCGGCATGGCATTGCCCACATCGCGATAATAGACGTTCACGGCCGCGCCGACGAAGGCGATGGTGAGAGCGGCGAGAATGGTGTAAGCCACGAGCACCGGTACCCAGAGGACGTAAATCGTTGGCGCGATGCCGTACCAGGCCATGAGCCCGGAGACAATGAGAAGATTGATGCCGAGTTCCACCAGTTTGGTCAGCACGCTGGTCAGGGGGAAGATTTCCCGCGGGAAATAGATCTTGCGGATCAGATTTGCGTTGCCGACGACGCTGGTGACTCCTTCCGAGGCGGCCTCCTGGAAGAAGATCCACAACAGCAAGGCGGCGAAGGTCAGTACCGGGTAGGGCACACCGCCGCTGTCGATGCCGACGAAACTGCGCACCAGGGAGAAAATGAGCACGAGCATCAGCGGCTTAAGTATCGCCCAGGCGATACCCAAATAGGCCTGCTTGTATCGAACAGCAATATTTTTCCACGCCAGCGTGCTGACCAGTTCGCGGTGTTTTATTAATGTTTTGAATAGTCCAATCATGATTGTGGATTGGGTTAACTGTTTAAAGTGCCTACTGGTATATCCAGGTATACAGAATAAGCTATTTTGCCGGCTCGGCTTTACCGGGTAGTTTGGTCTTTCGCATTAAGGACGCTCTGATTAACTCTCCAGCCGGAGCAAACGACCGGCGTAATGGCTTGAACTAAAAAGCCTTCACTCAACCCTCTTCCAGAGGGCATAGATATTTACACCATTTCCCTCTCCTTGCGGGAGAGGGCTGGGGTCGATGTCGTTAAGTTAAGCCGTCATGCCGGCAGGGAATGCCGGTATCCAGAGCATAGGGATGTGACCCGGGCCGATGCCATCCTTGGCTTCTGGATTCCGGCACCCCAATCGTAAACGGTCATCCGGGGAGCGCCCGGATGACCCTTCCATGCCGGAATGACGAGGTAGGGCTTAAACGAATGCCGCATGCCCAAACGCATAGTCAAACTGGATGACGAGGAATTCGCCTGGTGAGATTTCCCTACCATGGGGTTTTAATTAAATCGTTTAGAGCCTGTCTATTTCGGGCGTTCGATGCTGCGGCGCGTTGGCGAATAAAGTTTGGCAGCAGGCCGTGGTTCGTTTCGCAACTTCAGCCCAATCGTGATTGCCGACCGCTTTCTTTAATGCCGCGCTACCCATTTTTTCTTGCACGGATGGATTGTCCAGTATTTCTTTAATCCCCGAAAAGACATCGTCCGGGTTATCCCCGTTAACCCTTAGCCCTGTTAGCCCATGCTCGACAGCCGCACCCGTGCCGCCCGTTTGTCCCGCGATGGCTGGCTTGCCGCATGCGCCGGCTTCAATATAAACCATGCCGAAGCCTTCGGTGTCTCCGGCGATGTCTCTGTTCGGCATCGCAAACACGTCGCAGGCGTTGTACCAACGGGGTAAATCTTCAGGCGCGACGTGCCCCAGCATGTGAACTCGATTCGCGACTCCCAAGTCTTGGGCAAGCGTTTTCAAATAATCCCGGTCTTCGCCGATGCCGATCAAGGCATACTGTGCATCGATGCCGTTCGACAGAAGTTGGGGGAGGCTCCGAATCACCATGTCGAAGCCTTTGCGACGGGATAGGCGACCAACCGAAAGGATGAGTTTCTGGTCCGGTTTTAAGCCAATCTGTCGTTTCAGGTCGTCGCAAGGAAGTCCGGGCTTGAAGCGCTCGGTGTCGACGCCGGGATAAATTATGGCGATTTTATCGGCCTTCACTCCCAATTCAAGCAACTTGTCTCGAGTAAATTCGCTATTGGCGATCACAAGGTCGGCGTGGCGAAAGGTGAAGGCCATCGCTTGAAACTTTCCGGGTTGTCGCCAGCTAGTTATCTCTTCGCCATGGGCATAAATGACCAGCGGTCGGCGAAAGAGTCGGGCGATGACGAGCCCGACCAGGCCTTCGGGCAACACCCGGCCGGTGTGGATCTGTTCGAATCCGTGCTTTACGGCAAGGATGAGACCTTTCCCCAGCAGTTTGGCATACATTGCTAAGGATTCAGGTCGAAGCCAAGGTGTGCGGGTTAAGGATAGACGATGTACGCTGTTGGGGTGGTTTCGGTCGTGTTCCAACGAGCCAGGAACGTCGGCGGTTAAGATATGGATGCTTTTTCCGCCAATACGGCGGTAGACTTCGTCGAACCAAACGGCTGTTCCGCCCTTGGTGGGCAGAAATAGTTCAGTGATGACCAGGATACGAGGGGCGGGAATTACTGAAGGCTCTGAAAATGCGTGCATGAGTGTTGACTTTTGGCAAACATAGAGTAATCAAGCCTCTTTCAAACCGCTTCCGACTTTTTATCCCGTCAAGAATAGCACGCAGGCCGGGACGGCAACACCTAAGAAAAAAGCGAGCTTTTATGCGGGGGAGGGTGATAGGCCGGTGATCCTGTGGAAGGGTATTAAAATTCCGGAACTTACGCATTTTTCCTTTCTCCCCGGTTTCAAAAGGCCCTCTTCCACTGGCAACGGGGCTGAACAAGCTTCCGGATATTAATGTTGGCCAAACAGAATTGATGAAAGACAGCAATACTATTAATTAAAAAAATTAAACGGACGGTAAGTTATGCGTGAAAGTATTTTCAAACACCTGAGATTGTTCATCGTTCTGAGCTTAATTTGTCTCCCGTTTCCAGTTCTTTCCGAGATATATGTATTGTTTACGGTCGATGTCGAGTCATTTGCCAAGGGAAATCCTAAAGAGAATATATGGGGGCGGATGGAAGGATATGACTCGGCATATGGTGTTCCCAAGATCTTGGAACTATTAGCGCGCAACGGTTCCAAGGCGACGTTCTATTTGAATGTTTATGAGATTGCCAAGTTCGGGGACGAGGATATAAAAGGGATTGCTCAAAAAATTGTCGCGGAAGGCCAGGATCTCGAGCTCCATACACATCCCAGCCCGATGTACGATGAAATCGGAATGTCTTTGTTCAGTTTGGAGGAACAGGAGGAAATTCTGCGAAAAGGCAAGGATTTGATACGTGAATGGACCGGGAAAGAGCCTATCGCACATCGTGCGGGTGCTTATATGGCCAATTCAAATACCCTCAGGGCATTGAAAAAGCTTGGAATGTCGGTGGACTCTTCACTGTCTCCCGCATATGGATCTGTTGCCCTTCTTAAGGAAGGATATAACGGAAACGACATTCAAGAGATAGAGGGTATCCTGGAAATTCCAATTACCTATTTCAAGCAGATGAAGCTTGGTTCTTGGGAGTCTAAACGATTCCTTGATGTCGAGAGCAGCTCTTTAGCGGAAATGAAAGATGTTCTGGATGAAATGGCGGAGAATGATGCCTGTGCGGTAAACATCATGATGCACAGTTTCAGCCTTAATCGATATGGCAAGCCCGATGAGAGAGTAGTCGATAAACTCGATGCATTGTTAAAGTATGTCAATGAACATCCAAAACTACAAAGTGCCAATGCGGTAGATTTCTATAATGCGTATCGGGATAAAAAGCTTTCCTGTACGCCGAAACGTGATTTGGTTCCCTATACCGGATTTGTTTTGACTTATCTTCGCGCTTGGGAAAGATTCGACGACGGGTGGAAGAACATAGCTTTCGCGCTCAGTCTCCCGGGAGCTTTGGCCATCGCGGTATCGCCCATTCTGATCGGACGTCTGAATAAGCGCAGGCCGCCTTTACGTCGTGGCAAGTGAAAAGGGAAGAGCCGGCGGAGGCAAATCCGACAGCCGGCTAAGTGAAGTTTCTGTTCAAGGAAGCCTGGAATAAAGGTAGAAACCGTTCGTGCCGAGCGTAGCGAAGAGGCGTCGAAACACGACTTCGACGCCGCGCTATCGCGCTACGCTCAGTGCGAACGGGTTTGTTCGGGGCTTCCCTGATAACCTGCCTACCTTTGTGGTCACGGAAAGGCGTTGTTACACCCTACATTGGTCCCGTTCACTACGTACGCCCTCGCAATTTCGGCACCACCGGAGCAAAACGAAAAAACCGTTCCTTGAGGAAACGGAGGGTTACCGGTCGCGCTGGTATGAACAGAGTAAGGACCGGACGTAGTAGCAGGGCCAAACTGGTCATAGGTGTAACTGACCGCAGCACTGCTTCCGGCCCCTGTAATGTTCCAGCTACCCATTAGTCGCCGTGGGTCGACCGTATTGCCATCACCCATTTTATAGTCCCAAAGAGGACCTGCGCCGTTTCCTTGATGCTCTTCCTGCCACTGATCAGTACCCGAAATCGCTCTGCCACAGACTGTATTGCCTGACAACGCGCTAGAAAGTTGGGTTTGATTGAGTCGCCGGTCGGTACAGTCGGCGTTAGCCTGTGCCGCAATGAATGTACTGATTAAGACGAGATTCGTAACAATGACTGACTTCATAGCCGCCTCCCTTTTAGAGTGAACGAAACCGGCGCTGATCTTAGCATGGCGTGAAGTCAAGGTAAGCATTGCGATACAAGAAGTTACAGAGCGCCCAACTTCGTCCCCGCTGCGCTATACAAATAACCTCCATGACAGATAACTGGAGCGCCGCTTACCGGCTCGACTGAACACTATCCGGGCTCGGGCGGATAAGACGGTAGAGCATCCCGAGCCAGAGGATTCCGACGCCTCGGTTGAGCAGCGTTTCGCGCGTCGACCGCGAGTGGCAGCAGCCCGGCACTGAAGGCGAACAGATAAAACAGCATCGACAGCCGTGCCGTGTCCATCGTGCTGCCGAGGAGTCCCACCGTGAGAAACGCCAGCAGCGCGCCGGCCAACATCGCCGCCTCAAGGTCCCCCCGCAGCAGGGCCGGCCACAGAATTTTTCCGACGCCGATCAACAGCAGCGTCAGCGCCCCCAGTCCTAGTAAGCCTTGGGCGAAATACATCTCCACCTCTTGCTGGTGGATGTGCCAGGCTAGGTCCTGATCGGCGACAAAGAGCCAGCGGGTGACTCCATCGTCGAATCCGCCGTTCGCCACCAGCTCGCGTCCATCTTTCGTCTTGAGGCTTACGTCGTCCACCTCAAGCGGGGTATCGGAGCCCGTATTGTGCAACGATAGTTTTACCGGCCGGTGCGGCCAGTTGCCGCCTCCACCCAGATTTCCCGCATTCACCTCGAAGGTGACCTTGCTCCAGTTGTGGTCGGATAGGTCCGGTCGAAATTCGGGCCAGATGCATTCGAAAGAGTAAAGCAGCTCCTTCTCGCATAGGGGAATACTGAGCATAGCATCGCCTGAAAGCCGCCTTACCCGAGCAGATAACGTGTACTGCCCAGCCGGTTCGAGGTTCACGATCTGATCGAGGAAAACCGTCTCGCCGGCGCCGAGGCGCAGGTAAGAATCGTTTCCGTCGCGCAGTATGGTATAAGTGCCCGGCGCTTTGGCGGTTTCCGCCCCCAGTGCGTAGAGGATCGGGTATTGCCCGAAGCCCATTCCAATAACCGCAGTCATCGCCCCATCATCCATCAGACCTAGGGCACGCTTCCAGTGAGCTTCCCGAATCGAGAGATCCTCCGAGATGTGCGCCAGCCGGGACTGGGCGAATCCGCCGGATAGCACGGGAACGGCGGCCGCCACGGACGCCGTCAAAAGCCCCGCAAGCGCCAGCCATTGGGGAATCGAAAACCCCATCCGTTGCCGCAGCATGCCCAACACAACTGGCACCAGTCCGGCTATAAGCGCGGCATAACCGCCTCGTGAGAAGGTCACCAGCATCGCATAGCTGACGGCCGCGGAGGATGCGACACCCAGGAGTTTCAGCACCCAATGGCGCATCGTGAGTACCCAAACCACAAGCGCCGGAAAGGCGAAAGCAATGAATGCTTCGATGTAGGCACCTCCGGTGTGCATGCTGGCGAAGGTTCCGGTTACCCGGAATACGTTCTCGAAGTCTCCCAGTCCAACGTACACGTGGCGCTCCCATAAGACGGCCAGCGTCACCAGCGCCAAACCGGCGAGCAAGCCGTGTCCCATTTGCCGGAGAGCCGCCCGGCTGTTCTCCACCGGTACGCGCCGTATCAGGGGCAGGAACAGTAACGCCCACAAGAGTCCCTTACCGACGATCCAGGCTTCGAGTGGCGAATGGGAGCTGTCGAAGAGGCTTCCGTCACTTCCCCAAAGAGGCCACAAACCCCGCGCGCTGGCAACCGACCAGCTTGCCCACAGCAATGCGACGGCCCAGGACACGCTTCGGTTCGCCGAGCGCCGAGGCTTCATCCGGTAAACTCGAAGATAGCTCACGCCAAGCGTAATGAGCACTACCAAATCGAACTCGTCCAAAAGGAGCGGACCAGTTAATGGGCTAAGATCGAGCACGGGTAAAAGGGCAGGCACCGCGAAAAACCATCCACCGGGATATCGCCATAACAGAACCCCGTAGCCCGATAACGCCGCGACCAGCCATGGCGTCCCGACCGGATAGGCCAGCAGACCGGCAAGAACAAGAAGAGCCGCGGCGAGTCCGATCAGAACCCCGAGCGGATGTGGCGGGCTATAGGCGGTCGTGGGCGACTCCGCGAAGTTCTCCGAAGACAGTTCTCGATCCCGGTCTGTAACGGAATGCGTCTCCCGATCGCGCCCGGAACGACCGCCACTTAGGACGATTCCCATCCAGTGTGCCAGGGCACAGGTGCAAGCCGCACTTCCCGCGGCGATCAGCAGGTTAGTGAAATCCGGATGCTTGGGCGGGACGAGGAGCTTCCCGAATTCTATGGGCAGCGCCAGTGCAGCCGCGCAAAATGCCGCTTGCAGCACACCGGAGTTTCTTTGCCCGTGCTTTAGAACACGTACTGACCACCAAGCTAGGCCGATCGGGGCGTACATGCCGGCCTGAGCGAGCAGGCTCACCAAGGCAGCCTGCTCGGTGGTGAAGTAATGATAATAAAACGGCATGATCCGAACGTCCGCGAGGCGCGCGACGGCATCGTCCAGCGACAGCCAAGACGCCGAGAACCAGCCGCTGAGCGCCGTAAGCGATAGAATGTACGGCAGTGCGGCAAGAGGCGTCACGCTCCTGACAATCCAGGCCAGTGGCAAAGGTCCGTGCCGGCGCAGGGTTCGGCCGATAGCCGCCCCCGCCACCAATCCCGCGCCGCGCCACAGCACCGAAAGACCCTGGCTTACGCCCGATGCCAGCGCCAATTGGAAGACTTCCAGCACCAGGCTCAGTACGGCACCGGCCGTGAAGATGCGGCGATAGCTCAAGTTCGGCGCGGCTAGAGCGATTAAGATACCGAGCGGCGCAATGATGATCGGTTCACTGATCTGGCGCGCGGCGCAACGCAGCCAGTTGGTGCAATCGCCCGCGATCAGCCAGCCCCAATTGCCCGAACTCAATTTCCAGTCTAATTCTTGGGCTGAGATAACGAAGTCGTAAGGAAATAGCGACAGCAGAACGTACAGGAGCACATAGACAATAATCGCCGCAAACACGGATGGGCGTCCGCCCTCTGTGAGCGCATCCAACAGTCCCGCTATGCGCCATCGCCCCAGGCTGAACAGGGCGATCCCGCCGGCGGAGCCGAGGGTTTCCGCCAAAAGATCGTTGAGTGAAACCGTGCGGGGTTCAAAGAATATCTGAGTGAACTCCACCGCTACCGCAACCGTGAAACAGAACGAGAAGATCGACAGGATGGCCAGATGACGCAGCGATCCCGTCGACCGCATGCCGACGGCCCAAGCGCAGCCCAGGAATGCCAAGGGCACATAGAGCACTATGTTGGCTACCCAGTCTGCCCTTGACTCGACCCCGAGATCCAGATACCCGATCTGGGCGAATCGGTTGACCGCCTCATCGAGCGCGTGGGCGCGATAATCGAAGGGAACCAAGCTTCCATATACGACAAAGGCAAGATAAGCCAGAAAGCCAAAGAAGGCATATCGGCGGTCGACTGTAGGCGTGCTCATTGGACGGGTATCAACTTTGTCACGTTTGTTGGAAGGTGGGATGTGATGGCTCGATAGCCTTAAAGGCACAAAGGCCAAACCGTACGCCGCCTTTCGGTTGAATTCAATTGGAACGCTGTTTTTTCCGATTTGCAGGCGCGATGAGCGAAAGGGTTTTGGCCGGACCGTGGTCTATCAACACCAGGTTTTCGGCGATATCTTCAGCACCCAGGGCAACCTTCCGTTTCGGCTGGTGCTGGGGGTATTGGTCTGGACCTTCGTGGGTTATCTCTACGGCCGGTCGAAGTGGAGCCGCAACGAACAGGAATACGCGGAACAGGCGAAGTCCCGGAATACGGGCACGTTCATTTCCTGAACTTCATTCGGGTTCGCCGAGATAGCCCGTGGTAGGGTAGGTTAGGTGCGCCCGCGCTACCCGCGCGTAACCCAGCAAGTCAGCCGCGCAACCCACCAAAGAACGGCAAGGGAGCGTTGCACTGGTGGGTTACGGCGCACGCGGAGGGCAGCGATCAACGTCCGGCCCGTGCCGGTGTGCGCCTAACCCACCCTACGAAATCCCGGTTTCCACAACCCACCGAAAAGAGCCAGGTAGGTAGCTAGGCGGTACGCCTTGCGTACCATTTCAAACTTCAGGCAGAGCGTTAATCAAAACTGGCTTAGCCGTCCTCCGTGCCCGGCGGTTTCCGAATCCAGTAAATAATGTGGTCCGACCGGTTTGCAGCCACCTTCCACCGGATCGTCCGCGAGCAGCATCGGCGTATCGAGATCGACCCACTCGAAGCCCCCGAGTCCCGCGGCGAAATGCGCGCTGAAGCCCATGGCCAGCCGGGTTTCGACCATGCCGCCGATCATGAGCTCAAGCCCGCCGGCACGGGCGATGGCGGCAATTTCGAGCGCCTGAACGACGCCGCACTTGACCAGTTTGATATTGATCACCTGGGCGAGGCGATCCCGTACGATCCGAAGTGCGTCCTGAGGCGTCCGGCAGGATTCGTCGGCGGCGACCGGCACCCCGGCCTCTCGCGCCAGCTTTCCGAGACCGTCCCAGTCTTCTCGAGCTACGGGCTGTTCCAGCAATGCGGGTTCGATTCCGGCGCAGCGGAGTTCTTTGAGGAGGGCGAAGACTTCTTCGGCCGAATATCCGGCATTGGCGTCCAAAATCAAACGGCAGTTGGGATGTCCGCGCCTTATGGCGAGCAGCCGATCGATATCGTCCGAGCTGTCGAGGCCGATCTTGACCTTGATGGCTTCGAAACCTTCGCGGCGGTATTGCCGGGCCAGAGCTTCCGCGTCCTCGGCGGAGCAAATGGGTACGGTAATGTCGGTGGCGAGCCGGTTCTGAAAGCCGCCGAAAAACCGGAACAGCGGAATCCCGCAACTGCGCGCCAACGCATCGATCAGCGCCATCTCGAGGCCGGCCCGAACCGACGGGAAGTCCGGGATGCGTTCGAGAAGCTCCGTCGAAATCCGCCGCCATTCACCCGCATGTCGTCCTCGCAGCCGATCGGCCTCGTGCGATAGCGCTTCCAGCGCGGTGGACTGATTCTCGGCCGTTACCGGCGGCAAAGTCGGGGTCTCGCCCCATCCCGTCGCCCCATTCGCGAGCGTGATTTGCACCGCGATATTGCGGACGTGATCCAGCCGCGACGAGGCAATCGTAAACGGCGCTATCAGCGGCACGTCGAGCTTATGAATATCGAATCGTCTGATTTCGAGGTCTTTTTTCATTACTTCTGTGTCGGCCGTTAGCCGGCTTTCAAATGAGCATACGGCGGCAGGGTTTCCAAACGCGAGTCGTTCACCGGGCTTCCCACGGTAAAGTGGTATAGGCTTTGAAATCGGGTATCTTCAAGCCCTAGCAATTCATGCACCGGATCGTCGAAGAAACAACCGATGCCCGTGCCCCGGACGCCGGCGGCTTCGGCTTCCAGGTAAAGCGCCTGGCCTATCAGTCCGGTTTCCCAGAACAACCGGCGATATACCCACGGACCTTCTTGCAGGGCGGCGTCGAATTCCGCCAGCATACCCAGGCTGAAGGCGCCGTCGGAGGCGATCTCCTGGTGGCAGGACACGATGCGTGCCGCTTCGCGGGCATCCGCGTGAATCAGTCGAAACAGGCGAAGGTGTTTCGGACAGCCTTCGACGGTGTCCCAACCGTAGTCTTCTTTCGTCGCCTGACGCAGTTGCTCGATCGAACGCTCATGGCGGCAAAGCATATAAAGTCCCGGCGGCAAGCCGGTTACGCGATGAACGAATAGGGCGAGATGTACCCTGGGCGCCCATGGAAAGGCATCGAACGGCGGAATTCCGGAGCGGGGGAGCGTCGCGTCCAGCATCCGGAAAAAAGCTCTGGCCGTGATCGCGCTCACGCCGTCGAAGGCTTGGGCGCTGCGCCGTTGCTTGATGATTTCGACGGCTGGCATTTCACACGGGGTGGGGAGCAAAGGCGCCGATGCGGGCGGATTCTCGCGGCAGGGCGGAGTTCGCGGCTTTCTGGCGGCCGCCGCGGTTTCCTTGATGATCGGCCAATCGTGCAGATGCCTTTGGCTCAAGCGATTCGCGATTCCCTGCCAATTCGCGTGACGAACGGTTTCAATGAGCGCGTCGATCGCGAGCTCGGGGGTTGGCTTTCGATCGCTTGGGTAAACCCAACACAAAAGATCCGGCTCTTCGGGTTCGGCATCGCCTCGATTTTTGTCCAGGCCCAGCACAGCGGCAATATCGGAATCGCTCCATTCGTCCAGCACCGAGACCGACCAGCCGAGCACGCCGGCGGCGTAGCGAAGCGCCGCCAGCGCATGCCCTGCATCGTGCTGGCAGTAGCGATAGGCACGCTCCCCGTATTTCCAGGCTTCCCGCCAATGTATCGAGGCGAGCCCCACGAGCAGGCCGTCGAACGGCAACTCCGAACGGCAACGCTGTTCCAAAGCGTGGTCATGGCTCACGTAGTGGTAGATGCCCGATTCCAGGCCCTCGATATTGGCGGCGACCGCATACGCTTCGGTCGGGTGAAGATTTCCGCTCGAGGGATTGCAGCGCAGCGCCCATCGCTCGCCCCCGTACTGCTTCCAAGCCGACAATCCGAAAGACAGTTCGAGCAGAACCCCGAGCGTTTCGACGGTCATCGGTTCCGGTTGTGCTACGCCCAGATTGAAAAGATCGGCGAAGGGCAGGGCATAGCGATTTGCGGTTAACGGTAGGGCAATTGAAGGCGCGCCGGCGTAGCGCCGGAACGGGTCCGGCTGCGTAGTCCAGTCCATGTGCCCCGGTCCGCGGGCGTAGGCCCGGAAGTGATGCTTGGTACGCTCATGGTAGGCATGGACCTGAAACAAAGGATTGCTGTCGGGAATAGGAGACATAATGGGTTGGTTCAGGATTCCGCGCGCTGCGTTTCCGGCCGGGGGAGCCCGTCTTCCACCATATCGCGGTCCTCGGAATAATGTCGCAAATCTACTGAATCCGCCGATTTGTCGGAAATCCTTCTCCCGAATTTTTCAGCCTCATCGTTCCGCCTTGCCCATTCGATACTTTTGCCGATATCGCTTGGACAATGATTTCCCGTGGTCTTCGCATAGGAATCTGTGTTCTCCGGCCAGTCCGGGCACGCTCATGGGCTTCCTGAGATCGTAAATCGCCAGTTTTCGGCATCGCTCGTCGACCCAGCACAGGGGGCTATGGGTAATCATGCTTCCTTCCCTCCTCCGTCGAGAGAAAGGATAATCAGGCAAAAAGCGGACCATCGCTCTCGCCGCAGATAGCTCGATCGACGCCGGGTTGAAGCTGCGGCCCTATTTCGATTCTTCGCCGGCCCAAATTCGTACGAAGCCTTCCCGATTCGGCATCACGATCCGAGGCAGGGTATAAGCGTTCATCTCCGCCTGTTCGTCGATGATCCCGTTGATGTGCAGAAGGTAAGCCGTGACGGCGTAGACCTGATGCTCGTTCAGGCTGCGGGGCGCATCGAGGGGCATCGAGGGGCGGATGAAGTCGAATAGGGTGGTGGCATAAGGCCAATAGGTGCCGATATTTTTGTCCGGATTGGGGCCGGTCAGCGAGCCGCCGCCGGCGAGTTCCTCGGCGCTCCCGCCGATGCCTTTGGGACCATGGCAGGATGCGCATTTGGCGTCGTAGATGGCTTTACCCTCGAGGGCCGTGCCTTTGCCGGACGGGAGTCCCGTGCCGTCGGGGAAGATGTTGATGTCCTGATCGGCGATTTCCTGAGGCGTCGCGGGGCGACCGAGTTTGGGACCTTCGGGCGCAGCGGCGGCGATCGCAGTCACGCCGAGCAAGAGCAGCGCCGGAGCCGACCGCCGTGGCCCGTTTCGGTTATGGTTCTTATGCATACACATGGCTTACGGTGCCATCGGCGGCCACGGCCCAACTGACGATGGCGTTGTAGTGGAAATACCCGTGACGCCCGCGCTCCGCAACCAGCGCCTGGCGCTCCGGCTGGACATAGCCGGTTTCGTCCACGGCGCGGCTTTTGAGCACCAGGGGCGAGCCGTCCCAGCGCCACGGCAGGCGGAAACGGGTGAAACATTGCGGCAGGACCGGCTCCTGTAGCGCCGCTTCCGCCCAACTGCGCCCGCCGTCGGCCGAGACGTCGACCCGCCTGATCCGGCCCCGGCCGCTCCAGGCGAGGCCGCTGATCTGGTAGAGGCCCGGACCGCGCAGACTCTCGCCCGGCGAGGGAAAGGTGATGATCGACTTCGCCTCTATGATAAAGGTGAACTGCCGGGCCTTGCCGGACGGTTGCAATTCGGTGTATTTGGCGGTTTCGTTGCGGGCCATGACCGGCTGATTCGCGGCCTGTAAACGACGGAGCCACTTGACGTTGAGGACCGCTTCCCAGCCCGGCAGAATCAGCCGTAGAGGATAGCCGTTTTCCGGGCGCAACCGCTCGCCGTTCTGATAAAGCGCGAGAATGGCATCGTCCAAGGCTTTTTCGACGGGAATGCTGATATTCATGGCGGCGGCGTCCGCACCTTCGGCAATCAACCACCGGGCATCGGGTTGCAGTCCGGCTTCCTCCAATATGACGGCGAGCGGAACGCCGGTCCATTCGCTGCACGACGCCAGGCCGTGGAAATAGCCGACGGGCGTTTGGATCGGCTCCTCGTGCCAGCCGGCATTGCTGTTGCCGCCGCATTCGACGAAGCAGAGGCGGGAGACCATCGGGTAACGCAACAGATCGTCAATGCCGAAGGACAGCGAGTTCTTGACCAGTCCGTGAATTAACAAACGATGTTGGTTTGGATCGATCTGCGGGACGCCGTTGTGGTGCCTTTCGAAATGAAGGCCGTTGGGGGTGATGATTCCTTCGAGTTTGTGCAGGGGTGTCCAGGAAATGCCGTTGCCCGGCGCGCCGGAATTGGCCGAGATCCAGCGTATGGCCTCTTTTTCGTGAAGGGAAGGCCGGCCGTAATTGGTGAAAGGTTCGCCCGGCGTTTTCATCCAAGACGGCTCGCCGGCCCGGCTTTCGAGTGCGTGGCCGGCAAGCGCGGCACCGGCGCTCAGCGCCAAGCCGTTTTTCAGAAAAAGCCGGCGATCCAATAGACCGCCGCCGGCCACCGGCTGCGCCATGTTCGAATCTTGGGCGTCGTTGTCGCTCATCGCGGCTCCTTTTCGGAAGGAAACGGATGTCGATCTTACCCCGATTCGGACGAGCAAAACATCGCGGCTTTTCGAGGTGGCCGATCTCCGAAGACTCAATGTTGCGGTTGTCCGGAAGATGAGAAAAAGTTATTCGTCTTTCAGGACAGAATCAGTAAGATTCATTCGTTCGAAAAGCGGAGGATCGGAAAGAGGTACGGCCGCGGAGCGAGACGGCCTGTTTGGCGGACACGAAAGAATTTTTGAGGAAATAACTTAAGGCGATGACTGAGGCAATACACAACAAGAAAAATCCTGGCCAGAGTCCAGTCGGTACAGTGAAACGGACGTCCGGCGATGCGTGACTTTGCCGCCTTTATCATGCGAAGCCGGCTGCACGCGATCGCGATAGTCGGGTTGTTCGGGATTCTGTCGCTGAAAGCCGTCCCGTTCGCCTTGCTCAGCGCTGCCGTTCTCGGTTTGGTGGCTTTGCGCAAAGGCTGGCTGGAAGGCGTGGCCGTGACGGCGGGGGCCGCAGTCATGGTCGGGGCGGGCGTGTACCTCATGGAACTCCGGCCGGGATTGAATTTCCCCGTCGTGTTCGCGCTTTGGCTGCCGCTGCTGATTTGCGCGGAAGTTTTGCGGCGCACCGAGTCCCAGGGGTTGGCGCTGCTCACGGTCGGATTGACGGTCGGCCTCTTCGTTTTGGGAATGCATTTGGTTACCGGCGATGTCGTCGAGTTCTGGCAGTCCTGGCTCAGGCGCGCCGTCGCCGCCGTGCCCGGCGCCACCGTTCAGGGATTCGAGCGGGACGGAACCTTGCGCCTGATGAATGGCCTGATTGCGGTGCTTTACGGTCTCAGCTTGATGTTCAGCCTGTTGTGCGCCCGCTGGTTCCAGTCCCTGGTCTACAATCCTGGCGGATTCGGCCCCGAGTTCCAGCGTCTTCGACTGCCGCGGCTGGTTTTACCCGTCGTTGTCGCCGCGATTTGGGCGGCGGGAGCGGTGAATCAGGTGCTGCTGGCCGATCTCCTCATGATCGCCGTGATGATCTATTTTTTCGTAGGCTTGGCCGTGCTGCATGGCCTGGTTGCCATGCGGCGCTCGCACTGGATTTGGGCGGCGCCGCCGTACGTGGCTCTTGTGTTCGTTCCTCAATACGCCCTCGTGGGGCTCGCGTTGGTCGGCGCCCTCGATGCTCTTATCGATTTTCGGACCCGCGCGAGGAAAAGATGAATCGGCGAGCCGTGAAACGCATTGCCGATCGATCGCCGCTTAAGGCTTAGCGATGATTCCTTATCGCGACACCATTCCCTCCCGCTATACCCCATGGGTGACTTGGTCGCTCATCGTGCTGAATCTGGCCGTTTTTGCTTATACCGAGTGGCTGCCCGAACAAGACCTGTACTTTTTTTTGAATCTGCACGGGCTGGTGCCGGCGCGGTACACGAATCCCGAATGGGCTGCCAGAGTGGGTTTCCCGGTCGGCGATTACACGCCGTTCGTGAGCAGTATTTTCATCCACGGCAATGCGCTCCATCTGGTCCTAAACCTGTGGTTGCTTTGGATATTCGGAGACAACGTCGAGGACCGCATGGGGAGCGTAAGGTTTCTGGCCTTTTATCTGCTCTGCGGTTTGATCGCCGGAGTAGTCCATGTTTACACCAATTCCCATTCCAATCTCCCGACTATCGGCGCTTCCGGCGCCATAGCGGGCGTCATGGGCGCTTATTACTTCCTGTTTCCCTACGCTCGTGTCGTGATCTGGATGTTTTTCCTGCCTTGGTTCATCGAGGTGCCGGCCATCGCCTTTTTGGGAGTTTGGGTGATCATTCAGCTTTACAAGGTTACCGCCGGCCTTTCTTCCGACGAACCTTTTGCCGACGTCGCTTGGTTCGGGCACCTCGGCGGCTTTGTCGCCGGTATGTTGCTGCACCGGGCCTTTCTGCTCGCCGAACGGAAGGACGACACGCATCACAGACAGCATTCGACCTGATCCATGACCTATCAAGTCCATCCGTCCGAACGGATTACCCATCACGTCGAGCGTGACAGTTTCCTCCGCCTCTTGAGCGAACACATCAAGCCCGACGGGCTGCTGTTCGATACGGAAGATCTTCGTCCCTATGAATGCGACGGGCTTTCCGCCTACCGGGAACTACCTTGGGTCGTAGTCTTGCCCGAAACGGTGGAACAGGTGCAAGCCGTGCTCCGATTATGTCGGGAATACGGTGTTCCGGTCGTAGCGCGGGGTGCGGGCACGGGACTTTCCGGCGGGGCCTTGCCGATCGCCAACGGCGTCTTGCTGAGTCTCGCCAAGTTCAACCGGATCATCGAGATCGACCGTGCGAACCGAATCGCCCGCGTCCAGCCGGGCGTTCGGAATCTCGCCATATCGGAGGCCGCGGCGCCTTACGGGCTTTACTACGCCCCCGATCCGTCCTCGCAGATCGCCTGTACCATCGGCGGCAACGTGGCGGAGAACTCCGGCGGCGTCCACTGTCTCAAATACGGATTGACCGTGCACAACGTCCTTCGGGTCCAACTCGTTACCATGGACGGCGAGCTCGTCACGCTGGGCGGTTCGGGGCTCGACGGTCCCGGCTATGATCTGTTGGCCCTGATCACGGGCTCCGAGGGTTTGCTGGGCGTGATCGTCGAAATTACCGTAAAGCTACTGCCGATTCCTCCTTGCGCGCAGGTGCTTTTGGCTTCGTTCGACGGTGTCGAGGGCGCGGGCGAGGCGGTGGCTACCATCATCGGTGCCGGTTTGCTTCCGGCGGGTCTCGAAATGATGGACAACGCAACCATTCGGGCGGTGGAGGATTTCGTGCATGCGGGATATCCGACCGACGCCGCGGCGATCGTGCTCTGCGAATTCGACGGTATCGCCGAGCAGGTCGAAAGCGATCTTCTCAGAGCGCGGGAAATTTTCCTGGCAAAGGGCGCGGCCGAGGTACGGCAATCAAACAGCGAAACGGAACGCAAAAGATTCTGGGCGGGTAGAAAGGCGGCCTTCCCGGCGGTAGGGCGCATCTCCCCCGATTATTACTGCATGGACGGCACCATTCCACGTAAGCGCCTGGCTGAGGTATTGGGTCGAATTTCCGAGCTTTCTGAGGAATATGGATTGGCCGTGGGCAACGTGTTTCATGCCGGCGACGGCAATCTCCATCCGCTAATTTTGTATGACGCGAACAATCCCGGAGAGCTGGAGCGGGTCGAACAACTCGGCGGCAAAATTCTGGAGATTTGCGTGGAAGCTGGAGGGAGCATTACCGGCGAACACGGCGTCGGGATAGAGAAAATCAATCAGATGTGCCTGCAGTTCAAGGCTCCCGAACTGGCGCAGTTCCATGCGGTCAAAGCGGCTTTCGATCCCGCGGGGCTGTTGAATCCGGGAAAAGCCATTCCGACGCTGCATCGGTGCGCCGAATTCGGGGCGATGCACGTTCACCGGGGACAAATAGCCCATCCCGATTTGGAACGTTTCTGATGGACGCCGATCTCAGCGAGAGCCTTCGTCAAGCCGTGCTGAATGCGGCGGACTCGGGAACGCCGCTCAGGATCGCCGGCAGCGGGAGCAAGGCTTTTTACGGCGGGAAATCCTCGGGCGTTTTGCTGGAAACGGCCGGACATGCCGGAATCCTGCGTTTCGAGCCCACCGAGTTGGTGCTTACCGCTCGGTGCGGTACGCCTTTGTCCGACATCGAGGCTGTCTTGGCCGAATACGGCCAGATGCTGCCCTTCGAGCCGCCTTATTTCGGTGCGGGTGCGACTTTGGGAGGAACTCTGGCCTGCGGATTTTCGGGCCCTCGGAGGCCATTTGCGGGTTCGGCGCGAGATTGCATGCTCGGTTGCAGGATTTTGAACGACAACGGCGAGATCCTTTCATTTGGCGGCGAAGTCATGAAAAACGTCGCCGGCTTTGACGTTTCTCGGCTCATGGTAGGTGCCATGGGTACTTTGGGCGTAATCCTGGAAGCATCGCTCAAAGTGTCGCCCAAACCCGAGCGCGAATTGACTGTCTGTTTTGAACAGAGCATTCAAGCAGCCTTAAGCACGATGAATCGTTGGTGTTCCGAGCCTTGGCCGCTCTCCGGGCTGGCGTGCGACGGTCGCCGAATCTATGCGCGTTTGTCGGGTTCGGAGCGGGCCATCGAAGCCGTATACCGAAAATTCGGCGGCGACGCGTCGCCTGATGGAGATGCTTTCTGGCGGGATTTGCGCGAGCAGCGCCACGAATTCTTCTGTTCCGGCGGCAATCTCTGGCGGATATCGCTGGCGCCGGCCACACCGGTCCTGGATTTGCCGGGTGTCTGGTTCTACGACTGGGGCGGCGCATTGCGTTGGCTAAAGACCGATGCTCCTTCGGAAACCGTATTTCGGGCGGCGCAGTCGGCCGGCGGGCATGCCGCCCTGTTTCGAGGTCAAGGCGGCGACGGACCGGTATTTCAGCCCTTGCCGAGCGGTTTGAAATCTTTGCATGCGAATCTGAAGCGGGCATTCGATCCGAAGGGGTTGTTCAACCCCGGACGGCTTTACGAGGACCTGTGATGCAAACCAATCTCGCCGATTTCATCAAAGATACGCCCGAAGGCCGGGAGGCGGACTCCATTCTCAGAAGTTGCGTGCATTGCGGGTTTTGCACCGCCACCTGTCCGACCTATCAGCTTCTGGGAGACGAGCTGGACGGCCCTCGCGGCCGCATTTATCTCCTGAAACAGATGCTGGAGGGACAGGAGGTTACGGCCAAGACTCAATTGCACCTCGATCGTTGCCTGACTTGCCGAGCTTGCGAAACCACCTGTCCGTCCGGGGTGCGATACGGCAGGCTGGCCGATATCGGACGGGGAATTTTGGAGAAGCGGGTCCGGCGTTCTTGGCTGCAGCGGGTTCAGCGATTAGCGCTGCGCAAGCTGATGGCTTATCCGCAGCGCTTCTGGCTGCTCCTGGGACTCGCCAGGCTGGTGCGGCCGATGCTGCCGGCGACGTTGCGCGGCAAGATACCGCCGAAGTCTCCTGCTCCGAGCTGGCCGCCCGAAAGACATGCGCGCAGGATGCTGATCTTGGACGGATGCGTGCAACCCTCGATGGCGCCGTCGATCAATGCCGCCGCCGCGAATGTTCTGGACAAGCTCGGTATCAGCGTCATACGGGCGGAGCAGAGCGGCTGCTGCGGAGCTTTGAGCTACCATCTCGCGGCTCATGACGAAGGCGCGGCGTTCATGCGGCGCAACATCGACGCTTGGTGGCCCCATATCGAGCGGGGAGCGGAAGCGGTTGTTAGTACTGCCAGCGGTTGCGGGGTTATGGTCAAGGAATACGGCGATGTGTTGAAACACGACCCGGCCTACGCGGCGAAGGCCAACCGCATTTCGGCGCTGGCCAAGGATATCGGCGAAATTCTTGCGGAAGAGGACTTGTCCCGGTTGCAAAAACCGATCGCCCGGAGGATTGCATTTCATTCGCCCTGCACCCTCCAGAACGGCCAAAAATTAAACGGACTGGTTGAAAGACTATTGTCCAGTCTGGGATTTGAGCTGACTCCCGTTGCGCAGCCTCATCTCTGCTGTGGTTCGGCCGGAACGTACTCATTGCTGCAGTCGGAGCTTTCCCAAAAACTTCTGGTCAACAAAATACAGGCTCTTGAAAAAGGCGGGCCGGAATGCATCGCGACCGCCAATATCGGCTGTTGGGCTCATTTGCAGTCGAAAGCCGATGTGCCGGTGCGCCATTGGGTCGAGCTTCTTTAGGGCTGAGCCGGGTTTGAATCGATGGCTGTCCGGAAGCCTTTCTCTTGACAATGAAGATGGTCCGGTGCTACATCGATCCCAAAATTTGGAAATTAATTGTTTCCTTAATGTGACTTGTTGTGTTGGTCAGCGATCAGGAGGTCAGTCATGAAACGTATGTACTATCTCACCGGCAATCTCGACAGCACCGAGCGGATTTCGAACGATATTCACCAGGCAGGAATTACCGACTGGCACTTTCACGTCATCAGCAAGGACGAGGCGGGTCTTTATCGGCGACATATTCACGCTGCGAACCTCATTCAAAAACACGACATTATCCGATCCGGTGAGCGCGGGGCACTGATGGGGTTCATAATTGCATTGCTAGTCACGGGTTACGTGATGGCTACGGAGCCCTTCGGGGCGAATGCCAGCGGCTTGATCTATGTGGCGATCTTCGGCTTTATCACGCTTTTCGGAGCCTGGGTCGGCGGGTTGAGCGGCTTAGCGACGGAAAATCACGCAATAGCCCAGTATCACAACGAGATCGACGCCGGAAAATACTTGATCATGATCGACGTGCGCTCCGACCAGGAGGAGAGCGTCCGGACACTGATGGCTGCAAAACATCCGGAGGCGCAGTTGATGAGTGTCGGTTCCACTTTCGTCAATCCGTTCCAGCCTGTCAAAACGACACCCGCTTAAGGTCATTGCCGTGCCCCTCACTTGGCCCTCAGCCCTTGCCGTTGCGCAGGGGCTTTTCATTTTTTCGAAAAATATGAGGTCTAAGCTGAACGAAACGACGGGATTGGTAGCCAAATTTGGTAGAATTTAGCTACCAATCCGTTTTCCTGCTCAGAATGGCCCAGAAACTTTTCATTGAAACCATCGGTTGCCAAATGAACGAGTACGATTCCGCCAAGATGCGCGACGTACTCCATGCCTCCCATGGATTCGAACTCACCAGCGACCCCGAAGAAGCCGATGTCTTGTTGCTGAACACTTGTTCAGTCCGGGAAAAGGCTCAAGAAAAGGTTTTTTCCGAGTTGGGGCGCTGGCGTCCGCTCAAGGATAAAAGACCGGGAGTCGTTATCGGCGTCGGCGGCTGCGTTGCCAGCCAGGAAGGGGCAGCCCTGCAGCGGCGTGCGCCCTACGTGGACATGGTTTTCGGTCCGCAGACCCTGCATCGTTTGCCGGAGCTGCTGAACAAGGTGAGAAGGGATAAAACACCCGCCGTCGACGTATCGTTTCCGGAAATCGAAAAATTCGACGCGCTTCCCGAACCGCGCGCCGAAGGGCCTAAAGCTTTCGTTTCGGTGATGGAAGGTTGCAGTAAATATTGCACATTTTGTGTCGTACCTTATACCCGTGGAGAGGAAATCAGCCGTCCGCTGGATGATGTCATCGCGGAAATTGTCGCCTTGACCGATCAAGGCGTACGCGAGGTCGTGTTGCTCGGGCAAAACGTCAATGCCTACCGGGGCGCAATGTTAGGCGGTGAAGTTGCCGATTTTGCGTTGCTGTTGAATTACGTGTCGGCGATCGACGGCGTCGAGCGCATTCGGTTCACCACTTCGCATCCGGTGGAATTCACGGACAGCCTCATTGAAGCCTATGCAGAAATTCCAAAACTGGTGGACCATCTGCACCTTCCCGTACAGAGCGGCAGCAACCGTATTTTGAGCTTGATGAAACGCGGCCACACCCGCGAAGAGTACGTTGACAAGATGGAACGACTTCGGGAGGTCAGGCCCAACCTCAGTTTGTCATCGGATTTTATCGTTGGGTTTCCCGGTGAAACCGAGCAGGACTTCGAAGAAACCATGGATATGATAGAAACCTTGGGTTTCGATCACTCCTATAGCTTTATTTACAGTCCCCGCCCCGGTACGCCGGCCGCCGAAATGGAAGACGATGTGCCCATGGCGGTAAAAAGGGAGCGCTTGGCCCGGCTGCAGACAAAAATCAATGAAACGGCGGCGGAAATCTCCCGAAACATGGTCAATTCAGTGCAACGACTATTGGTCGAGGGTATTTCGAAGAAGGATTATGCCCAACTGAGCGGACGGACCGAGAACAACCGGGTAGTCAATTTTTCGGGGCCACCCGAACTCATCGGGCAGTTTCTGAATGTCTTGATCGTCGAAGCGCTGCCCAACTCGCTGCGGGGCAGATGGATAAGTACCTCGGCTCCCGATTTTTCAATTCCCGAGACCAACGGTCTCATCGCATAACTTGCTTAATCATCTGAACTCCCTGCACCTTACCTTAGAACCCGCCGACAACGAGCGGTTAGCCAGCCTATGTGGCCAATTCGATGAACATCTGCGCCAGATCGAAAGACGATTGGGCGTAGAGATTGCCAACCGCGGCAATCAATTCGAAATCATAGGCTCCGGCCAACCGGTCCAGGCGGCGTACAAAGTTCTTCAGAGCTTGTTCGACGCGACCTCGCACGAGGTGATGACACCCGAGCGCGTTCATTTGTCGTTACAAGATGCCAATATCGCCGCCATGTTGGAACACACTGTCGATGAAGTCGAACCGGTTGCGATCCGGACCAAACGCGGCGCGGTAAAGCCGAAGGGCGCCAATCAACAGCGTTATCTCAAGAACATCCAGAGCCACGATATCAATTTCGGCGTTGGTCCCGCCGGTACCGGCAAGACTTATCTGGCTGTGGCTTGCGCCGTTGCCGCCTTGGAACGGGACGAGGTCAGGCGCCTGATTCTCGCGCGTCCGGCGGTCGAGGCAGGCGAGAAACTGGGTTTCTTGCCGGGCGACATGGCGCAAAAGGTTGATCCCTATTTGCGGCCTCTATACGACGCCTTGTACGAAATGCTGGGCTTCGAACGGGTGGCCAAGCTTATTGAGCGCAACGTCATTGAGGTGGCTCCGCTCGCATTTATGCGCGGACGCACCTTGAACGAATCGTTCATCATCCTGGATGAGGCACAGAACACAACCGTCGAGCAGATCAAGATGTTTCTGACCCGGGTGGGTTTCGGCTCCAAGGCTGTTGTCACCGGCGACATTACCCAGATCGACCTGCCGCGCAACAAGGAATCCGGACTCAGGCACGTGCTGGAAGTGTTGCGCGACGTCGAAGGCATCAGCTTCACCTTCTTCACGTCCCAAGATGTCGTGAGGCATCCCCTGGTGCAACGGATCGTTGCCGCTTACGAGGCTTACGAGCGAGCGCAGGCAGTGGATCACCATGATCCACGTTGAGATTCAGCACGCCATGGAACGGCAATGGGTGCCTGAGGACGAAAAATTTCTGCGGTGGGCGAGCGCTGCGGTGAAACGGGACGAGGCCGAGGTAGTCATACGGATTGTGGACGAGACGGAAAGCGCCGAGTTGAACGAGCATTACCGGCAGAAGACCGGATCGACAAACATCCTCAGTTTTCCCTTTGAAGTGCCGCAAGGCATTCCCAACAATTTGCTGGGCGATCTTGTGATCTGCGCCGCGGTGGTAGAGCGCGAGGCGCGCGAGCAAGGCAAAAATCCCGAAGCGCACTGGGCCCACATGGTGGTGCACGGCATGCTGCACCTTCAAGGTTTCGATCACATCGTGGAGAGCGATGCCGCTGTTATGGAGGCGGAAGAAATCGCTATTCTCGGTGAACTAGGATTTCCCAATCCCTACGAGGAGATCATGCCGTCATGAGCGAGGAGCAAACGGGCGAGCATCGAAGTTGGCTCGAACGACTAGGCCTTTTCTTCACCGGCGAACCCGAGGATCGCGAGGATTTGCTGGAACTGTTGCGCGCTGCGCAGAAGCGGAATCTGATCGAGCTGGAAGCGCTTTCGATGATCGAGGGCGTCATGCAGGTCTCGGAGCTCAAGGTTCGGGACATCATGATTCCCCGGGCCCAAATGGTCGTGGTTTCCCAAGACGCGGAACTGGAAACGGTATTTCCGCTGGTGGTCGAATCCGCGCACTCGCGTTATCCGGTCATCGGAGAAGATCGTACCGAGGTGGTCGGTATTCTCCTGGTGAAGGACCTCCTGATTCACAGCCTCAAAGACAAGACGAGGCAGGTGCGCGAAATCATGCGTCCCGCCCAATTCGTTCCGGAGAGCAAACGACTCAACGTGCTGCTCAAGGAGTTTCGCGCAACCCGCAGTCACATGGCTATCGTCGTGGACGAATACGGCGGCGCGGCCGGATTGGTGACGATCGAAGACGTTCTGGAGCAGATCGTCGGGGAAATCGAGGACGAGCATGATTTCGGTGACGAAGAATACATCTTTAGGAAAAATGATCGCGAATACACCTTGAAAGCGCTGACGCCCATCGACGAGTTCAACGATTACTTTTATGTCGACTTCAACGACGACGAATTCGATACCATCGGCGGCTTGATCGTTCACCATCTGGGACATGTGCCAAAACGGGGCGAGAAAGTGGAGATCGATCATTTCCGCTTCATCGTACTGCGTGCCGATAGTCGTCGCGTACACCTACTCAAATTAGTCCTTCTGCCGCAGCCCGAAAGCCAATCCGGGGCCAGCGCTCGCGTGGATTGACAAGATCCGGACCGTGATTTACGACATTCTGGCTTTGCTCGGCGGTCTGTTGTTGCCGCTGGCGTTTGCCCCTTTCAACTATCCCGTCCTTGCCGTCGCCGCCTTACTTCTCTTGTTCGCCGGCTGGTTGAACGTCTTGCCGCGCCGGGCATTTCTGCGCGGTTACCTGTTCGGCCTGGGGCAATATGGCCTCGGCGTTTCCTGGGTTTACGTCAGCATGCACGATTACGGCGGTGCAAGCCTCTTTGAGGCGGCGGCGTTGACCTTCGTATTTACGGCCTTCTTGGCGCTTTATCCGGCATTGGCGGGGTGGCTTTCAGTTCGCTTTTTCGGCGGGGGCCGGATATATAAATTACTGGTCGTTTTCCCGGCGGTTTGGATTTTGGTGGAATGGTTTCGGGGCTGGTTCCTGACCGGGTTTCCGTGGCTGCAAATCGGCTATAGCCAAACCGATACACCCTTGGCTGCCTACGGGCCCATTCTCGGCGTCTACGGCATCGGCTGGAGTCTGGCCTTTGTGGCCGGGGGAATTCTGGCCGCGTTCCATTCGGCTCGTAAACCGCGGATGATCGTCGCCGTTGCGATCATTTCGGTTCTCGGCCTGGGCGGCGTATTGAGCGGGGTTTCTTGGACGCAGCCGGCCGGCGAGCCGTTCAAGGTGACGTTGCTTCAGGGAAATGTCCCCCAAAACATGAAATGGCAGCCGGAATTCCAGCGGGCGACGCTGCAAATGTATACCGAGATGACTCGGCAATCGTGGGATTCGCGGCTGATCGTCTGGCCGGAGACCGCGATACCGGCGTTTTATCATCAGGTCAAGGATACGTTTCTTGCCGATCTGGAGGCGGAAGCGAAGGCTAGCGGTACCGACCTATTGATCGGGGTACCGTTTTACGATCAAGTCCAGGACCGCTATTTCAATGCGGTCGTCGCGCTGGGGAAATCGCCGGGGGTTTATTTCAAGCGGCATCTGGTGCCCTTTGGGGAATATCTGCCGTTGCGCCCCGTACTGGGTTTCGTGCTGGACATCCTGGAAATTCCGCTGTCGGATTTCGCCAGCGGGAACGGCGGCCAAACGCCGCTGGTGGCGGCGGGCCATCCTTTGGTGGCCTCGATCTGCTATGAAGACATCTTCGGTCAAGAGTCTCTGGCCGGTTTACCCCAGGCCGCTTATCTGGTGAACGTCACGAACGATGCCTGGTTCGGCGATTCCATCGCACCCCATCAGCACGTGCAGATGGCCAAGATGAGGGCTCTCGAAACCGGACGCTATATGCTGCGCGCCACCAATACCGGCGTGACGGCCATCATCTCGCCGAAGGGTGAGATCACCGTTGCGGCGCCTTTGTTCCAGCGCGCTCAGGCTACCGGGACGATCACGCCCATTGCGGGCAGTACGCCTTACGCTCTGTGGGGAGATTGGCCCGTCGTAATCGCTCTTGGATTGGGCTTGAGCCTCGCGGCTTGGCATCGTTCGCGCAGGGTACGAGAGTAGATCGGGAATCCCTTCCAATCGCAAACGGTCATCCTGGGAGCGCCAGGACGACCCTTCCAATCGCAAACGTCGCTTTAGCCAAAACGCCGGAAACGCGAAGCCTGTCCTGAGCCCAGCCGAAGGGCTTATTCCGGCCTACTACAGTTGTAGCCTGTCGAAAGAGCGGTGTAGCCGTTCCCGGCGAAAATCAAGCCGCTATCGACGGCAATGGCAGCCTGCGGTTCTCGCGCAGCAGACGGCCGAATTGCTCGGCCGTGACCGGGCGGCTCGAATAATAACCCTGCATGTCGTCGCACCGATGGCGGCAAAGGAAAGTCAACTGTTCCAAGGTTTCCACGCCCTCCGCGACTACTTTGAGACCGAGGGTGTGGCCTAGCGAGATGACGGTTTGCACGATGACGGCATCATTAGTGTCCGTCGCGATGTCCCGGACAAACGACTGATCGATCTTCAGCCGGTCGAACGGGAACCGTTTCAGATAACTCAAGCTGGAATAGCCCGTTCCGAAATCGTCGACGGAGAGCCGCACACCCAGTTCTTTCAATTCCGCCAAAATCGGGATGAAGCGTTCGGGATCCTGCATGACCATGGTTTCGGTCAATTCCAACTCCAGATAACGGCCTTCCAATCCGGTCTCGCTCAGGGTTTTGGTGACCAATTCCACCAGATTCCCCCCTCTCAATTGCCGAGTGGACAGATTGACGGCTACGCCGAACGAGGGCAGTCCGGCTTCCTGCCAGGCTTTGCTTTGTGAGCACGCGGCTTTCAGTACCCAACTGCCGATCGCGTGAATCAAGCCGGTCTCCTCGGCCAGCGGAATGAAGCGGGCGGGCAAGACCAATCCCAAATCCGGATGCCGCCAGCGGATCAGGGCTTCGGCGCCGATAATCCGACCGCCCTTGAGCTCCACCTTGGGCTGATAAAACAGCTCGAATTGGCGCTGTTCCAAAGCCCGCCGCAGAGCGCTTTCCATTTTGATGCGTTCGAGCGCGCGGTGACTCATTTCGCGAGCGTAAAGCCGGAAACCGCTGCCCCCTTCCTCCTTGGTGCGGTACATGGCCGTATCCGCATGCTTGAGCAGCGTCTCCATGTCTTCACCGTCGGCGGGATAAACGCTCGCTCCGATGCTGCCGCTCACAAACAGTTCCCGCCCCTCGATCACGAAAGGCTTGGCGAAGGCCCGGAGAATCTTGATGGCCACAAACTCGATGTCTTCCATTTTGTCGAGATCGGAGAGCAGGATAAGAAACTCATCACCGCCTTGCCGGGCTACCGTGTCGCCCTTACGGACCGACAATTGAAGCCGTTCGGCGACGGCTTGCAGCAAGGCGTCGCCCAACGCGTGACCGAAGCTGTCGTTGATATCTTTGAATCGGTCCAGATCGAGAAAGAGCAAAGCCAGAGGCCGCTCGGTGCGCTTTGCGTGGGCTAGCGACTGGGATAGGCGGTCGGCGAGCAGAGTGCGGTTGGGGAGATGGGTCAGCGCATCATGGGTCGCCAGATACTCGATGCTGGCCTCGTATTGCTTCCGCTCGGTGATGTCGCTGGCCACGCCGTCGAGCCGCAGGGGGTTTCCGGCCTTGTCGTAAATGACCTTGACCCGGTCTTCCAGCCAGCGGATTTCGCCATCCGGGCGCTGAATACGGTATTCCGTGGTCAATGCGCCCTTTTCCAAAAGCTCTCCCATGGTGTTGCGCATCCGTTCCCGGTCTTCCGGATGGACGCTTTGCAGCCATAGATCCTTGTTTTTTATCAAATCGGCTACCGGTCGCCCCCAAACTTTCTCCGCCGCAGCGTTGACATAAAGCGTTTCGCCGGTCGATGGCGAGAGGGACCAGACAATATTGTCTATCGAGCCGAGGATGCTGCTCAGTTTTTCTTCGGAAACCCGCAGTTCCTCCTCGGTGCGTTTACGCTCCACGAACAGACCAATTTGGCTGCCGATGGCGGTGAACATGTTCATCAAGTCTTCTTTGGGCTTGCGGATTTCGCGACTGAAAAACCCGACGGCGCCGAGCACCCGGCCTTCGAACCGAATCGGAAAACCGAACGCAGCGCGCAACCCGGCGTTGCTGGCGAGAGGGGCTCGCAGAAAGTTGGGATCTCGGGAGAGATCGGCAATCCAGACGGACTGCTGGGACATCCAGATGCGTCCCGGCAGTCCCACGCCTGGCGCAAACGTCATCGGCCGGGTGGCTGCCTCGAACTCCTCGGTCTCGGTACCCTCCCTGCACCAGAGACCCGCGCAGCGCAGCACTTGCGCCGCACGGTCCACTACCCAGAGCTCTCCCACATCCACATCCCAGTTCAGGGTTTCGCAAATGACTTGCAGGATTTTCGGGCTCGCGTCCGACAGGGTGGCGGACTCCGCCAAGAGGCGGGCCACCTCGTATTGCGTCGTCAAGCGCCGTTCCGCCCGATCGCGAGCCGCTTGGATCCGGCGGTTCTCGACGCCATAGGCGATGTCGTCCGCCAATTCTTCCATCAGGGCCAGTTCATCGTGTCCGAACGCGGCAGGCGCGTTATCGTAAATGCTTAAGGCCCCGAAAACATGCGTGCCGGTTTTGAGGGGCAGGGCGATCACCGAACGGTACCCTCGTGAAAGAACTTGCTCCCGCCAACCGGCCCATTCATCAACGATTGCGAGGTCCGGTACGACGACGGTTCTCCCGCTGCGAACTGCCCTGCCCACCGGCGTGCTGCAGTTGTCCGTGTCCATTTTGGTGAGCCTCCATTCCTTGAGGCAACCGACTTCGCAACCGGCATGGGCGACCGGGGCCAGGGTATGGTGTTCGTCGTCTCGGACCACGCCGATCCAAGCCATCGGGTAATTGCCCGTCTTGACCATGATTTGGCACATTTGATCGAACAGTTCGTGTTCCTCGGCGGCATGAATCAGGGCATGGTTGCATTCGGCCATCACGGCGCGCGCGCGCAGGGTTTTGCGCAACGACTCCTGAGCCTGCTTACGTTCGGTGATTTCCAGTTGCAGGGCCACCGCCCGCCGCTGCAGTTCATCGTAAAATCCCAGGTTTTCATAGGCGGTCGCCACTTGGGCTGTTACCGTAGCGGCGATATCCTCGTCGATCTCGTCGAATCCCACCGCCCCCAGCTTATTGGCAAGATACACCCATCCATAGACACGGCTCGAGGATGCGATCGGCAGGCCGAGGAAGGAATAGATCGGCGGGTGCGTGGCCGGCAACCCTAAGGATTCCGGGTCGCCGTTCAATCCGGAAATGCGCTGGGGATGGCGTTCCGCAAGCAGCCGGGCCAGGATTCCGGTCGAAAGCGAAGGCAAGTCCGGCAGAGCAATGGTCTGCTCTTCCATGCCCCGGGTGTAAATCTGGCACAGGTGTTTCCCATCGCCGTTCAGCAAGCCGACGACGGCGTATTGGGCGGCGCAAACGTCGTGGGCCGCGCGACAAAAGGTTTCGAGCAAGCGTTTCGGATCGCGGACCGAGGCAAGTTCTAGCCCCAGTTCGATGAGCGTAGCGAGCCTAAGGCTGATTTCCTGCAGATGATTCAGGGACAGCGAGAGTCGCGTAGTGATGTCGCGCAATTGATCGCGTTCTTCCATCATTGCCGGTCCGGATTCGATGATCCGGGCTATCAACTGGCGTACCGTTTCGATATCGGAGAAGTAGCCGGTGAGTTGGCCGGCGAGATTGCCGAGCGGCTCAGTCCCCAATTGGGCAGCGGTGTCCGGCAGACGGCCGGGCGCGGTGGCGGGCAGCCCGAGCACACCTTGCACGACGCCGAGAATCTCTTCGGGCGAGGAGGGCTTAGCCAACACGGCGGATACGCCGCAAGACTCCGCCAAGGCGCGCGCTTCCGGCGCGCGGTAGGTGGCGGTATAAAAGATGACGCGAGTCTTGGCGAGCGCCGGGTCCGCACGGAGCTGGTTTACCAGCTCGTAACCGTCGATAGCCGGCATCAGGATATCGGTGATCACCAGATCAGGATGCTCGGCCCGAATGATTTCCAGGGCCTCCGCGCCGTCCGAAGCCTCAAGCAGACGGTGATCGCCGTAGCCGAGGAGCGTCACCAGAAATTCGCGGTTGAGCGGGCGGTCGTCAACGATCAGAATCTTCGCCATGTCGGGCTCCGTTCAGACAGCGCTCTATTTCTCTCAGCAACGCCTGCGGTTCGATAGGACTTAGGATAAACCCGGCGGCGCCCTGCCTCAATGCGAGATCCCGCTCCGTGGTGCCCTGCACTGAGGCACTGATGAAAACAAGGGGAGTGGCGCGTAACCGGACGTCGGCTCTGACGGCTTCAAGGAAGCTCCAGCCGTCCATGTCGGGCATATCCAGATCGGACAAAATCAAGTCGAAGCGTATCCGCGTGATGTGCGTGAGCGCTTGCTTTACGCTCTCGGCCAATGTCACGCCGTAACCAAAAGGTTCGACGATGCTGCGGATGAGTTCCCGGTTGTCCGAGGAATCGTCCACGACCAGGATGGCGCCTCGCCTTGCCTCTGGGGTGGCCACGGGCTCCGGGGCCGTCAAGGCCGGTTCGTGTTTACGGATGGAACGCAGATCGTCCCGCAAAAAGCTTTCCACGTGCTCGACAAAAGATTCGGGGACGATGGGTTTGGAGATATAGCCGTCGAATCCGGCGGCGAGGAGGTTCTCTCGGTCGCCCGCCATGGCGAGGGCGGTGACTGCCACCACGGGAGTCTGCCCGAGGCCTGCACGGCGCCTGAGTTCCCGAATCACGCCATAGCCGTCCAGCTTGGGCAGATGGATGTCGCAAATGACGAGGTCCGGGAGTTCCCGAAGCGCGATCTCCACTCCCGCTTCGCCATCATGGGCGGTAAGCGGTATATGCCCGTAAGCTTCGAGCAGATAGACCATCAGGTCCATGTTGTCGGGATTATCTTCGATAACCAGTATGCGCGCCGGCATCAGCCAGTCCTCTTTGCCGGCATGGTAAAGGTGAAGGTGCTGCCGGTGCCGTATTCGCTACGGACTCCGATATGCCCGCCGATCAAGGCGGCCAGCTTTTGGCAGAGGTACAAGCCCAATCCGGTACCTTCGAAGCGCCGGGTCGAGGTGGCGTCCACCTGGGTAAACGCCTGGAACAGCTTGGCCTGGTCTTCCGGTTTAATGCCGATGCCGGTGTCGCATACGCTAACATCAATCATGGCATCGCCGTTTTCCCGTCGCCGGCTCAATTCGATCGACACCTCGCCCTGCGGCGTGAATTTGACTGCGTTGTTCGCAAGGTTGATGAGGATTTGGATGAAAGCCCGACGGTCGGTTTCTACGACAATATCTTCCGGTGGAAGCTTGAGCTCGAACCTGAGTCCTTTTTGTTCCGCCATCGGGCGCAGTGTTTCGGCGACCTCCCGGATCGCTTCTTGGCACACAATGGGTTCCGGATTGGCTTTGACTTTGCCCGATTCGATCTTGGCGAGATCGAGCAGGTCATTGATCAGCGATAGCAGATGCTTGGCGCTGGTCTGAATGATCTTTAGCTGCTTTTCCTGCGCTGCGGTGAGCGGACCCGGCAGCTTCATCAACAAAGTGCCGGTGAAACCGATGATGGCATTGAGCGGCGTGCGCAGTTCATGGGACATGCCGGCCAGAAAGTGGTCCTTGGCGAGATTGGCTTTCTCCAGTTCGAGATTCTTCTCGCGCAGGATCTGCTCAGACCGTTTGCGGTCGGTGATATCGCGGATCGAGGCGATCACGAGGACGCCGTCTTCCGTTTCGAGCGGGCTGAGGCTGATTTCGACCGGGAATTCGGAGCCGTCCTTGTGCAAGCCGTAAAGTTCGAGTCCCGAACCCATCGGCCGCGGCCGGGGAGCATCGAAATAGTGGGTGCGGTGCCCAATGTGCTTGCCCCGGAAGCGCTCGGGCACCAAGATGTCGACGCTACGGCCCAGAATGTCACCGCGGCCGTAGCCAAACAGTTTCTCGGTCTGCGAGTTGACGAGGACGATCCGGCCGTCCCGGTCGACGATGACCATTGCGTCGGGTGCCGATTCCAGCAGCCCGCGGAATTTCGTTTGGGCACGTTCTCGCTCGCCCGCGTCCTGGGCCGTCGCGACGATGCCCTGGAGCAGGCCTGGATCATCATTAAACGTGCTGGCATCGAAGGAGAGAAATATCCGGCGCCCGTCTTTGGCCTTGGCTGTAAGTTCGTAGTCGATGACTTTGCCTTCGCGCAGAACGCGCCTGAGCATGCCGTGGTCGGCCAGTTCGGGATCGATGAAATAACTCTTGAACGGGGTGCCGATGAGTTCCTCGCGCGAGTAACCCATCAGGGCCTCCATCGGTCTGTTGACATCGGTGATGATGCCCGACGGATTGATCATCATCATTGGACTGTTATCGGAGTCGATCAGCGAAGACATGGTTTAAGCGGGTCGTTTGTGCCGTCAGTCGGATCTTCTCCGCCCCCAAAAGCGACAAATTAGACGCTGAAATAAGCCTCCATTCCGACCGTTTTGGTGCGACATTGTTTCGTAGACCATTTGTCATCTGAAAAAATCCTGTTGCCGTCTCCGGAATGCACACCCGGAGACGACGTCACGTCCGGTTTGCCGGGCCAGATTCGTCTTGGCCTGCAAATCGGCGCCGTTTGTGCGGGCGTCGGGTTAGTACCGGTTATAATGGGCCCATGCAAGCCATTCCGCTGAATTGCCATCCGTCCATCCCTTGCGAGCTCATCCGCCGTTTCACGGTGCGGACGCAGAGAACGTCCGATGGAATGCTCGCGCTCGATTACGCGATCGAGGGAGACATCGCCGGTTTGCGGATTCCGAGCCCTTGCCCAGCGCGCCGCGCCGACGGACTTTGGCAGCATACCTGTTTCGAAGCTTTTCTGATGCACGGCGAAGGATATTACGAGTTCAATTTCGCGCCGTCGACGGAGTGGGCGATCTACCGCTTTTCAGCTTATCGAGAGGGGATGTCGGTCGTTCCGCAAACCCGCCCCCCGAAAATTGCGCTGACCCTCGATGCCCATCGGCTCGAATTGAATACGCTCATCCGTCTGAACGATCTACCGATCGAGCTTGAGGGCGCAAACCTGAGGCTGGGTGTGTCCGCCGTTATCGAAGAGGAGGGCGGCAGACTCTCATATTGGGCGCTCATGCACCCGCCGGGCAAGCCCGATTTCCACCACCCCGACAATTTCGTGCTTGAGCTCGATTCCACCGACAACGCCTGAGATTCGCCACAAGGAGACATTGATGAAGTTTGGCATTGACCGGCTGCTCGACAACCCCGACCTTCGTAAGCCGCTCGCGGGCCGGCGCGTGGCCTTGCTCGCCCATCCGGCCTCGGTGACCGGGGACCTCGTTCATTCGCTCGATGCGCTGGCCACGCTCGACGACATCGACGTCGTGGCCGCTTTCGGACCTCAGCACGGACTGCGCGGCGACAAGCAGGACAACATGATCGAGTCGCCGGATTTCACCGATCCGGTGCACGGCATTCCGGTCTTCAGCCTGTACGGCGAGGTGCGTCGCCCGACCGCCGCCATGATGGACAGCTTCGACGTACTGCTGGTCGATCTGCAGGATCTGGGCTGCCGAATTTACACCTTCATCACGACCTTGCGATACGTGTTGGAGGAAGCGGCCGAGAAGGGCAAGACGGTCTGGATTCTCGACCGGCCGAATCCCGCGGGCCGCCCGATCGAGGGGCTGCGATTACGCCCCAGTTGGGAAAGTTTCGTGGGCGCCGGAACACTCCCCATGCGGCATGGGCTCACGCTGGGCGAGTTGGCTCACTGGTTCGTGGAAACCCTGCGTCTCGACGTGGATTATCGCATCGTGAAGATGGAGGGTTGGGAGCCGGCGAAAGCACCGGGCTACGGCTGGCCTCTGGGCGAGCGTACCTGGATCAATCCCAGCCCTAACGCTCCCAACTTATGGATGGCGCGCTGCTACGCCGGCACGGTCATGCTGGAAGGGACGACCTTGTCCGAGGGCCGCGGCACCACCCGTCCCCTGGAGCTCTTCGGCGCGCCTGATCTCGATGCGAACCGGCTCGTCGCCGAGATGCAGGCGCTGGCACCGGGCTGGTTGCGGGGCTGTCGGCTGCGCGCCTGCTGGTTCGAGCCCACTTTCCACAAGCACACGGGGAAGTTGTGCGAAGGCGTGCAGATTCATATCGAGGATGCCGCCTACGATCACGGCGCCTTCCGGCCCTGGCGGCTGCAAGCCCTGGCTTTCAAGGCGATCCGCAAGCTCCGGCCGGACTACGATCTCTGGCGCGACTTTCCTTATGAGTACGAACGCGATCGCCTCGCCATCGACCTCATCAATGGCAGCGAACTGCTGCGCCAGTGGGTGGATGATGCCGCTGCCGCTCCGTCCGATCTCGACGCGCTGACGCTGCCGGACGAGCGGTCTTGGCAGGAGGAGCGGGAGGCGGTGCTGCTGTATCGGTGATCGGCTGCCGTTTCCCCCTTGCGCTTAGGCTTCCGGATCGTACATATCGTGCTTGATCGTATGGCGGTTGGCGATCAGTTCCTCAATGGAGGGCTCATCGTTAAGCGCGCGCTTGATGGCCAATTTGGTCGCCTCGTAATTCGTGCGGTACAGGTCCTTTTCGTCCAGGTTGGGATCGTTGGCGCACTCGGGATCGATCCAGATCAGGCTGATGATGCAAAGGTGATTGGCCTGATCGCGAGGAATGATGCCCTCGATTACGCAGTCCAGCACTGCATCCGCCGTGGCCGACTGAACCACGCCGCCGAATAGGTTGACGTAGGCGCTGCTTTTCATGGTGACTTTCGGCACCATCAAAGTGGCGGGGCGCACTTGCTGATTGCAGGCGCGGATCGCGAACATGCGGGTGTGTCCCGCCGATTGCCCCATCATGTTGGCGAAGGCTTGCCCAACCGGGCCGTTCATGTCGCCGATGAGAATTTCCGGCATGGCATCGGTGTATTGCCCTTCGGCGGCGAGTACCGTGGCCTCGCCGGTTTTGAAGATGATCTTGTCCGACATGGTGTATCTCCTTATTTGTGGAAAAAAACGGTGGTACTAAAGCGTTTTCAGCTCTAATGTACGGTCTGCGTAGCATGAGGCGTTACGTAGAAAAGGAAGCCGCTGTTGGCGGCGCCTTAGTTTGGAGCGGGTATCGCCCCGCAGGCGAGTTACTTTTCTTTGTTTGCCCAAAGAAAAGCAACCAAAAGAAAAGGCACCCGGATGGCGCGCTGATCCTGCGCGTCACCGCCTGGAGCCGCGCCCCTCTGGGCTGATCCGGCTCTAGGCGGCGATGCTCGGGCGTGCCATACGGGAGAATACAGAAAACCCATAAAACGGATTCAAAAATGCGCTACGCGACCGATAGGCCATAAACTGATATAGAAATCAGAGCGTTAGCCATCATGCCGGGTCGCTATTTCTTAATCCAGCGTCCCGAAGGCGATCTGACGTACTGACCTGGCGGCGTCTTCTCGATAGCCGTTTTCCCGGCCAAGGTTTCCACCACGTGTAAACTGGTGCCGTTAGTCTTGGCGACCTGCTCGTATTTCTGGCGGCGCTTGGTGTTGATATCCGCGATGAGCGCCCTGACATCTGCGGACGCGTCAGGTACTACCGCATCGAGATAACCGTTAGGCTGTTCGCCCACCAAGCCCTGCCTCTTCGCGTCGTCAAGACCGATCGCCCAACTCGCCGGCGCCCAGCCCGCCACGCCAAGCACCAATGCCAACAAGGGCGCAATCAACCCGCGCAAGGGGATATATTTGGACATGACAAATCCTCGTTCGAATCAAAACAACCCGCTCTCTTTCGAGAGTACGTCTTCCAAGTCTTTTTCGACTTTGACTCGGACTTCGTGGTCGATCTTGACGTTGAGATTGATGGTGATGGGTTCCTGCGGTGCGGCCAGCTCGACGCGAGGGGTACAAGCCGCGAACAGCGTCATCACAGCGAGAGAAGAAACCTTTGCGAAAAAAATGCCTCGCATCATTGTTGTTTTCTGTATCGAGGTCGAAAAGAGCGGCTGAGGATAGCATCGAGTTTTCCTGATATCCACCCGCCGCAGCGATGCGGTCTAATGTTTTTTCCGGTAATGCTCTTGGATCTGGCGATTCATGCGATCGGTCAATTCGTCGGCGACTCTCAAGCTGCGCAGGAGCATCAAAATGTTTTCGCGGAGATTCAGATTAAGATGTATGGGTCGTCCGGACTGCCAATCCGGGTTATGGCCCCTCAATTCGACCCGCAGGGTCATATCGCCCTTGGGGGTGCTATCGGCATTAACCTTCAGCGTTTTGTATTGCAGGTTGCTTAGGGCTTGATATACGAACTCCAGGCTTAGATTGCCTTTGGCCATCGCCCTGACTTCTTCCGTGGGTCGATAGCGAATCCAACCTCCGGGCGGACGCGCATGAAGCTCGCCTCCGCGGAGTGCGACATGAGTCTTGGTTATTTCCAACGGCAACCGTCCGTCGAGGAGGCCGGAACCTTCCACGCCTTGCTGTCTTTCGAGTGCGATGATCTGACTCAGCGACAAACCTTGCAGCACAAGGACAACCGGATGACTCGGATGGGCGGTATCCCATAAAAAGGGGCTGCTATGGACCGTGCCGCCGAGGAGATTGGCGCCAAACTGTCGCACGTCGATTATCGGACCGCCGCTTTGGGGATGATGCGTTACGGCGGCTTCCGCGTTCAGTTCGGTGATCGGAATACCCAAATCGAGTTGCGCGACCTTCAGCCGAACGGGATCGATAGTCCGTAAACCGCCTTGATCCGACAAAGCGAGGTGGGCGTCGAGCTGATCGAAGCGGATGGTTTTGAAGCGGCCGGCGAGACCCTCGACGTTTACGGTGACCTCGTTTTCAAGCCGCAGCGCTTCGGGGGCGCCGTGCGATGCCGACCGGCTCCAAGAGCTGCCGCCGACTGCATTGATCCTGCCCGCATGCAGGTCGACAGGATAAGGCCAGGATTCCAGCAATTGACTCAGCTTGAAACCGGATTCGCCGAAAACGACCGGAGCTAGTTCGAACTGTGCTGCCCCCTTGCCGCTAGCAAACTCGTGCCGAGCCTGCCCGTTCAAGACCAATTTGCCTTGGGAAACCGTCATCGTGCTCTCCACATCGAGCCGCTTCGAATCCCCCTGGAATTTGATCAGCACGTCGCCGGTGGGTAAGGGCTTACCCTGAATCTTCGGCTTGAGATTCGCAACGCGCAGCTCGCCTTTGCCTTGCCATTCGGTATCTCCTCCGCTGAGCTCATCGATCTCGAAGGTGATCGCATCAGTCTGAATCGCGCCATCGGGCGAATCTAGGGATATTGGCTTAGTCGAGAGCGCGAAAGGCTCCCATGCCCATCGGCCGGGTTTCAGGTCGTAGCGGAGCTTCGCGGCATCGGCGAGTTCGATATGGATCACGGACGATGAAAATCCCTTCCAGTCAACAGGGGCGAGATGTACGGGAAGCCCGGCGGTAAGGCTAAGCATCATTCTCTCCGGCGCCAGTTCAACTTGGCCGGCCAGCCCTTTCGGGAAAGTCATCGCGACCTGTGGCTCCGCCTGAGTATTTGCTCGAACGCTGAGTCGAGCCACCAAGGTCGACTCGTTTCCAAGCTGCCAACGGATTTGATTTCCTTCGAGCCGGGCGGTAGCGTCGATGCGGGCCTCGGCACTTCGGAATGCATCGCCCAACTGCTCGGCCTTGATCTTGAGGCTGTGATCACTGCTGATCTTCACGCCTTCCCATGTACCGTTTGCGGCCGGAACGGTGCCTTGCCAGCGGCTTTCCAGGCTTCCGTGCAGCAGCGGTGGTTTCTCGCCAGACCCGAACCAAGGACGCAGTAACAGCTCGATGCCGTCCAAGCTGGCCTGAGCCAAGCCGTCAACGTTCAAGTGGCGGTCCTTAATCTCGCCTGCATGGGTGGCGATATGAAGAATTGGCGGCGCGGGAGTTCCCGATGCCCGGACATCCAGACTGAATTCACCGTTCACGGCGGCACGCGCCGAGAATGTGAAGAGTTGCCCTTCCGTCGGGCGAATTTCTCCGGTCAATATTCCCTGGCCATCCCGGATGTGACCCGCCGCGTGTAGCGTGTATTGCCCACCGTTTGGAATCCGGAGATGCAGATTCAAATCGTCGAGAGACAGTTCGTCGGTCGGCAATCGGGATAGCCATTGTCCTGGCGCGAAAGCGCTCAAAGCTATAGGCCTAAAGTTTTCAACGGCGTCACTCTGAGCCGGCATTTCGTTCTCGATGAAGCCGCTCTCGATCACCGTCTTCGGAATCTGAATACTGGCGAAATGCCCTGACAGCAGTTCCAAAGGCCGATAGCAAATAGTCACATCCTTTGCCCCGGCGGTGAAAATTCGGTTTCCGGAGCGGCGGCTCAGTTGAATGGCGTCGAGGCGAAGTTCATTCCATGATGGACGCCCGGAACTCACATCGACTTGAGTAAACCCGGCCAGGGTAAGCCGATATTGAAGATATTCCGCGATGATTAGAGGGAGCGCCAAATAAATCGCGATGAGCGTCACGACACCGGTCAGCAGCAAGAACAGACGTCGATTTTGCCGCACGGAGCGGGTTTCTTTTGTAGCGAACATGGCGCATATTTTTAGATCAAACTTGGCTATGAACCATCGTGAGGAAGAACCATGCCCGTCTCGAAAACCGGATCCGATAATAAGAAGCTCGATCAAGTCGTTGCCGAGGCCCGGCGTAACCGGGAAGAGCGGGAACGCGGCTATCGGGAGCAGGCGTTAAAGCTATACCCCTGGGTTTGCGGGCGCTGCGCCCGTGAATTTTCGTTGGAAAATCTCAGCGAGCTCACGGTCCACCATAGAGATCACAATCACGACAATAATCCGCCGGACGGCAGCAATTGGGAACTGCTTTGTCTTTATTGCCACGATAACGAGCATTCTCGCTACCTGAATGCAGGGCAATCGAGCGGAGGAGGGCGTCAGGATGCGAATACCACCTTCAAGCCATTCGCCGACCTCGGCGCCCTATTGAAAAAGCAAGAATGATAAGGCCTAATCCGTTTTTTTCCATCGTGAAAGTCGGAGCATGATCGAAAAACGCCTGGTTGATTTGGAAACCAAACTCGCCTATCAGGAAGACACGATTCAGGCATTGAATAACGTGGTCTGCGAACAGCAAAGACAGATCGATCAATTGGAGGCGACTTGCAGGCTTCTCGTTGATCGTATCAAGCAATTGTCGTTCGCTGCCGACGCAGTCAAAGTCGTGGATGAGAAGCCGCCCCATTATTGAATGGCATGTAATAGGTATAGGGCTCGCGTGACTCCGTGTTAAGAATCTCAAATCAGGTGTACCTCCCTCTCTCTGAAGTGGAGATGAACGCCGTGCGCGCCCAGGGAGCGGGCGGGCAGAACGTTAACAAGGTTTCCACTGCCATTCATTTGCGCTTCGATATCAAGGCGTCGTCCTTACCCGAGGTCTATAAGGAAAAACTGCTAACGCTGAATGATCAGCGCATTTCGGGCGAGGGTTTTGTAATCATCAAGGCCCAGCAGTTTAGGAGCCAGGAACAGAATCGGGAGGATGCGCTGGAGCGATTGGCCTCGTTGATAAAAAGCGCAGCGATCACGCGCAAGACGCGAAAATCGACCCGGCCGACTAAAGGTTCTCAGAAAAGGCGGTTGGATAGCAAAAGCAAACACGGGCAACTCAAAGCCTTGAGAAGCAAGCCCGTTGATTAGAGAGATAGTAGGATAGGGAACGCCCACCTACGACTGGGGCGCAAGTTCGTCCAATTTCACCTGGAGCCGATTCACTTCGGCAGCCAATTCACCGACCAGGCGTTCCAAACGGTCGAGCCGTTCACGGTCGGAAACCGAAAGCTCAATCTCCCTCTCTTTATTCCCGTCGATTGCCGGCGGCTGGCTGTCAAAAAACAGATGCATAAACCGCGATTCGCGTTTTCCCGGCTCACGGGACAGTCTCACGGCAAGCGGCTCTTCCCGGTCCATTAGCTTGGTTAGTGCGGTCTCAACCTCCTGCACGTCGGCGAACTTGCACAGGCGTTCGGCGCGGGTGCGCAGCTCCCCCGGCGTTTGCGGCCCGCGAAGCAGCAGCTCGCACATAATGGCTAGTTCTTGCTGTGAAAGCTTCAAATCGCCAAATTCGGAATTGCAGAACCGGTGCTGGTACTTGGTGACCCGGCTGCCGAATCCGCTGCTGGCACTGACGAGATATTTTTTCACGAGTCCGTCGACCGTATGTTGCACAGTGGCTTCATCGAGGTCGAACACCGGATCGCGATTGCTTTTCTGGTTGCAGGCATTGGTCAGCGCGTTGAGCGAGAGGGGATATTGCTCGGGAGTGGTGATTTCCTTCTCGATTAGGCAACCGATGACGCGGGCTTCGTGAGGCGTAAGCTTTATTTTCATGAGGGCTTGTTACATTGAGCTCGAAATGGAGAACAGTGATATTTTAGAAGTAACCAAAAATCTCGTTTCGCATCGCATTTTTAAGAAAGACGACTGCCGCAACCTGTAGAATGGAGTCCATGAACACTCTCATAGACGCCCATCCATTTTCGTCCCTGACACCCGATTGCGTGATGAATGCGCTGGACAGCGCGGGATTCCACGGCGACGGCAGTCTGCTGGCGCTCCACAGCTACGAGAACCGCGTTTACCGGATCGGCATGGAAGACGGACCTCCCGTCGTGGCGAAATTCTACCGGCCCGAACGGTGGAGCAATGGCGCCATTCTCGAAGAACACGCCTTTGTGCGGGAGCTTGCGGAATCCGAATTGCCGGTCGTGCCCGCACTGCCGGGCGCAGGGGGCTCTACGCTGCATGAGTTCGGCGGCTTTCGCTTCGCCGTGTTTCCGACGCAAGGCGGCCATGCTCCGGAATTCAATGATCACGCCACACTAGAGCGAATGGGGCGACTTATCGGCCGTATTCATGCGGTCGGCGCACTCAAGCCGTATCGTGAACGTCCCGCCCTGGACATTGCGAGCTTCGGCGAAGAGCCGCGGGATTATTTACTGTCGCACGAGCTGATTCCGACGGACATCATAGAGGCTTATCGGGGTGCGGTGACGCAAGCCCTCGACGCTGTGAAGCGCTGTTTCGAACGCGCCGGTCCGGTGCGTGCTCTGCGTTTGCACGGGGATTGCTACCCCGGAAACATGCTGTGGACGGACGACGGTCCCCACTTCGTCGATTTCGACGACAGTCGCATGGGTCCCGCGATCCAGGATTTGTGGATGCTGCTGTCGGGGGATCGCTTAGAGATGACGCAGCAATTGAGCCATCTGCTCGCCGGTTATCAAAGCTTTTTCGAATTCGACACCCGCGAGCTACATTTGATCGAGGCGCTGCGCACCTTGCGATTGATTCATTATGCTGCGTGGATCGCCAGACGCTGGGACGACCCCGCTTTTCCAATCGCCTTTCCCTGGTTCAATACGCCACGTTATTGGCACGACCGCATCCTTGAGCTTCGCGAACAGATTGCATTGATGGACGAACCGCCGCTTTGGCCGGCGTAAACTCGATCGGCCAAACAGAAAAACAGGTAACAATGCCGCGGTGTCGTCGGCGCTTTCCGGAAATAATGACTTAAGCTGCAAGTTATCCCGGCCTATCCTACCACTAGGAACGATGCGCGATTGCGAGGCCGGGAAGATTCCACTTATCCAGCGCCGAGGCAGGGCTTTGGCGCCGGTTTAGCGAATATTAATACCGGGACCCACCACCGAACCCGCCACTACGTTTACCGCCGCCACCGAAGCCGCCGCCGGTTCTCTCTTCGCGGGGACGGGCCTCGTTCACGGTCAGGCTCCGTCCACCGACTTCCTTGCCGTGAAGGGCGCTAATCGCAGTTCGAGCCTGTTGATCCGTACCCATTTCTACGAAGCCGAAACCTTTGGAGCGGCCGGTGTCGCGATCCATGATCACATTCGCGGACTGTACCGTCCCATGCGGGGCGAACAGTTGCTCCAGTTCGCTGTTGTCAATGTTGTAGCTCAAGTTGCCGACATATAATTTCGTACTCATCAAAAATTCCTCGATAGGGATACAAAAAACAAAAAACTTAATAAATGCAGATCGAACCCATGTTCACGGGCCCGACGAACCTATTAATAAACACCTTTTTTGAAAAGGATTCTGTAGGTAAATGGCCTTATGAAATGCGTAACGTTCTGCACTCAGCATCGGTTTCGCTCCATAAGTCCTTGGTTTTAACGCCGCCGACCACCCTTGTCTCGTCCGCGGGGACGTTCCTCGTTGACCCGCAGACTGTTGCCCCGCAGAGAATATCCGTTCAACGCGCTGATGGCGGCCCGCGCCTCGTGGCCCTCCATCTCGACGAAGCCGAAGCCGCGGCAGCGGCCGGAAAAAATGTCGCGCGCCAAATCGATCGAACGTACCCGGCCGTGTTCCGCGAAAAGTTCGGTGAACTCGCGTTCGGTGGTATCGGCTGGCAGATTTCCGGCATAGATTCTCAGCATGGATGGTCTCCTGTGGGCGCAGCCGAGATAGGCGGCGCGATGGTTCAAATGATCCGGCGGCGCGGGGTGGTTGATCCACGCCTCGGGGTTGATTGCCACACCAGCCGAGCCTTCTGTGAGCTAGGATTTCCGACCGTTTGCGGCATATAGCCTTCGGGTGAGGGAAGAGCTGGAAGTTTTCGGCCAAGTAATCGCTCGATGTCGCGGAGCTGGGGCGCTTCCTCCCGAGAGACCAGTGACACCGCCTCGCCGGTCGAGCCGGCACGCCCGGTGCGGCCGATGCGATGCACGTAATCCGCAGGGACATTGGGCAATTCGAAATTTACGACATGTGGCAGTTCCTGGATGTCTATGCCCCGAGCGGCAATGTCGGTGGCGACCAGCACCTGTACCCGATCCTGTTTAAAAGCGGCGAGTGCGTGGGTTCGCTCTGCTTGGCTCTTGTTGCCGTGGATTACGGCGACTTGAAAACCGTCCCGGTCGAGCTGTTCTGCCAGGCGATTGGCGCCATGTTTGGTACGGGTAAACACCAGAGTTTGACCCCAAGGTTCACTGCGCAGCAGGCGCGCGAGCAAAGCTTGCTTACTTTGCTGGGAAACGTGATAGACACTTTGACTTACGCTTTCGGCCGGCGCATTGCGCGGCGCGACTTCGATGTCCATCGGATTATTCAGGAAGCCGGTCGCGAGACCATAGATCTCCTTCGAGAAGGTAGCCGAAAACATTAGGCTTTGCCGCGCTTTGGGCAACAATCCGAGAATGCGTCTAAGGTCAGGAATGAAGCCCATGTCGAGCATTCGGTCGGCTTCGTCCAGCACTAGAAATCCGATTTTGGCCAGATTCACTCGGCGCTTTCCGACAAGGTCGAGGAGTCGTCCGGGGGTTGCGATCAGAATGTCGACGCCTTGCCGCAGCGCGACGATTTGAGGTTGCATGCCGACACCGCCGAAAACGGTTGCCGCTCGCATTGGCGTGTGCCGCCCATAGGCGCGAACATTCTCGCCAACTTGTACCGCGAGTTCTCGTGTCGGAACAAGCACCAGTGCCCGCGGGGGGCGTCCCGGCTCCAATCGATCATGATTCTCGGTGCCGTCCAGCAAGTGCTGCAGCAAAGGAAGGGTAAAAGCGGCAGTCTTGCCGGTTCCGGTCTGGGCTGCGGCCAACAAATCACGGCCGTCTAGTACGGCGGGGATGGCCTGCGATTGGATAGGTGTAGGGGACGCGTAGCCTAGGTCAGCAACAGCGCGCAGGAGGGCCTTGGATAGGCCGAGAGAACTAAAAGCCATGTAATATTCCTGGCTCTTGCCTGCCGCAACGAGCACGGCACCGGTTGAGCGTGAGCATGGGGTTGCTGTGACCACAGGGCGGACCCGAAGGACATACCGCGTGCGGTTTGCAGGAGGAGGCGGGGACTAGCAGGTGCCGTAAAGCATTGACTGAAAGGGGAATTCCGTATCCTCGTGGCGAAGACCGGTCTTCGTCGCGACAAACTGCATGCAGATTACCGTAATTTTTCGAGATAAGCTAGTCGGATTTTACGGAAGGCGCTTTCATCAGGTATCTGACCGGCGATACGTGAGTCAGGAAATCAAAGTCACTCAATGTGCTACAGAGACTGCGATCCGACAGCCCGAGCAAGATTAAGATCGCGTGTTTTATGATGCCTTATAGGAATTTGGCGGCCGTCGCCCAGTTCCATCCGTTAGCCCATTCACTGGCAAACCCATGCGGATTCACCCCGATCACCGCGCGAAGGTCCGGGTTTTTACCAGCTTGTAATTGGAGTTCTTGGATCTTGATGAAGAATAGATCGGTGTGCCGGTGCTGGGGGTTTTCCGGTTACCGGGGTAATTTACTTTAACGTTAGGCGAAGCCTTCCCATCTTCACGCTCCCGCGCTACCAGGCGATTTTGCTGCGATCGATAAGCGATCTGTCGGAGCGTGCCAGAAGGTAGCCAGACCGCCGTACCGGCGGGTAGGGCCGCTCTTTCCGATTTCGCCGGTTCAGTCCACGCCGCGTTCAGGGCGATAAGCTGAGATTTATCGGTGTCGTATTGACGAGATAATGTCGAAACGAGGGCGTTCTGCGTCAGGATGACACGATCCCAATCGAGAGGCTTTTCATATCGAAGACCCTCCGGGAAGAAACGCTCGGGCTGGCGGGCGACTTCCCGGGCTGCCAGAAATTCGGCGTAAAAATTCCGAGAGGCGAAACCGAATTGCGGATGGTCGTAGTCGTAGACGATCCGCATGAAGTCGTTGCCAAAATATTGCTTTGCCCGCAGCATCCCCGAAACGCCATGATTGTAAGAGGTGACCGCCAGGGGCCAACTGCCCAGTTTGCTGTAGGCATGACTTAGATAACGGGCGGCTCCGTGGGCCGAGGCGATCGGGTCCAGTCGCTCGTCGATTATCATGTTCACGCTCATGAATCGCTCCGCGGCCGCGCGCGTAAACTGCCATATTCCCACCGCGCCGGCCGATGAGCGCGCCTGCGTCTGGAATGACGATTCCACATGCGGCAAGTACGCCAAATCCTCGGGAAGACCCGCTTGGCGAAAGATGTCTCTGAAACGGTGGTCGTAACGACCGCTTATTTCCAAACCCCTCTTGAAGCGCTCCCGAAGGCCGCGTTGTCCGCGAAGCCTGTCACTCGCACCCTGAAGTGCCGTTTTAAGATTGCCGCGCGGACTAATCTTCGAGACCAGTCTTTGGTCGTTAGGAGCCAAAGGCATTCCTGCCGCAACTTTCTGCTCCAGGTCGCGCAACCGGGATTGCCAATACGCCGTCCGCTCGCGCACCAGTTCCTTTTGGCTTGGGGTATAGCCCTCGGTGATATCGCCGGGGAGCTGAATCACCTCATAGATAACATCCAGAAACCGATTGTCGTGAAGGGCCACTTGAGATCGGCTCCAAACGCCATAGACATTGCGCCAGAAGGCGACCTGTGTCTCGATGGCCGTGGGTTTCGGGAAGACACCCGGAGTAATCGAGGCGGCGGATGTTGTGCGAGGCGTTGACGACGTCTCGATAGATGGCGTCACGGTAGGGACGGACTCCGCTTTGCGCGGGGCCGGCGTCTCACTGTTCTTATGAGAGCTCCCTTGGTAAATTCGCTGTCCTTTGTGATTAGGGGGATGACTGGAACATCCGCCGGCTACCAGGAGAACGGGCAGAACCATCAGAAAACTTTGAATCAGTCTGTTAGCCATCGATGAGCCCCCCAAGCTGGCTCAATATCTGTTTTTTTGCTGACGCGTTTGCCGTGAATTCAAAAGACCTTTGGCCGGAGTTCGAAATACGGATACGCGGATAAGATCATTGTAGCTTGAGTCACTGAACTTTGAGGTATTCGAGTCACTGTGTGTCTCGAAAGAGCCGGAGAGAGGGCATTCTGGCGATGGTGTTCAAATTGGCGAAAAGTGCCGAGTGCCGCTGCGATCCAGCCAAGATCTTGGGTCATCAGCCGAATATCGGCCCGACAAATAATCGTAACGCGTTACGAAAAAGGCTTGCCTTATTTATCGTAACACGTTACGATAAATTACAGCCTCAATTAGCGTAACGGGTTACGACAATGAAAGATCAAGCCGACAGCCAAACCGTCGAACTCTTCCCGGTCCAACGTCGTCGGGGTCGTCCTGTTACGGGCCAAGCCAAAAGCGCGGCGGAGCGTATGAAAGCGTATCGGCAGCGGAAGAAGGCGGGGCAGGTGGGTCTGCCTTCTGTTTCGGATCTGGTTCCGGAGTTGCGTTCGCAAGGTAAAAACGTAACGCGAGCTAGCGTTACGATTAATGCTGTGGATCCTAATAGCCTGGACCAATTAGAGATCCTGTTGCGAACGGTAATGGACGAGAACAAGACCCTCGGTAATATGGTTGCGCAGCTGCGGGAGCAGTTGGCCCAGGTTCAACATGAGCGCAATGAAGCATTGAGTCTTGAATCTATGCGGGTTAATTACATTGAGGAGCTGGAAAAGGAATTAAACGAGGTCAAGAGCCAAGTCTTAAAGGCCAGAATAGAAAAGCGTAACGTTATGAAAAAGAGGAAACCGGATGACCGGCAACGTTGAAAACCTAATCTTGGAGCATCTGCGCGGCTTGCGCGCCGGCCAGGATCGCATCGAAACGAAGCTCAGCGAGTTGAACGCACGGATGACCCGGTTGGAAAGCTCCGTGGTTAAGTCACGCTCCGACAATCTGAGCACCCAAGAAGATGTCTACCGTCATTAAGCGAACCTGGATCGCCTCATCGAGCGCATCGAACGGATCAAGCGCCGTCGCTGGATCTCCGTGACTGATCGCTCCCTGGCTCCGGAATCCCCCCCCGATCGCCGGCCCGTAATCGGCTGACTGACAGCGAAGTGCCATCACCGGGAGCCCAGGCTGTTCGGCTCATGACAGCGGGGGGAGTTCCGCCGAATGAGTCTTCAAACCCCTGAACGGACCCTCTTACTCAAGACCGCTTTTGGCTGACTTCTCGGTCACGCTGCCGCGTGAATTTGTCCGCCTTCCTGGAATTCCCGAGTGTTTTAGTCAAGTGCCCGTGCTTGTAACACGGGCACTTTGTCCCATGGGTGGGACTTTTCAGGTTTTGGATGCGGGGGCCGGTGGGTCACGTCGGGGGTGATAACCGGGGGATTTCTTCCTTAGATGGTTAGTTTGACCAGGCTTAAGAGTGGGGATATTGTTCGGTGCCGGATTCGACTTCTGCTTTTGAGTTGATTTTACATTAGGGCTCATTGATGCCTACTCTCGAACTTAGCGACTCCCGCGAATACATCATTCCGCTATTCCTCGTCGATTCGGTTGGGGAGGAGGTGTTAATGGATTCTCGATCATTCCTGGGAACTGCCTTCTTTGTAAGCAAGCGGGGTGACGCCCTCACGGCTAATCACGTTTTGCCAAAGCCACAAGATCTGCCTTCTGGAAAACGTGTGGTAGCAGTAGTGTTTGATGGTGGAAAGCAGAGGGTTTGCCCTGTTATTTATTACGCGTCGTTTCCTGTGTGCGACTTGGCACTGGTGCGAATTGCCTTTCAGCCAACTAAGTTTCTCGAAGTGAGTGACGAGCCGGTTTTTGCAGGTACGGATGTATTTCTGGTTGGGGTACCTAGTCACGAAGTTTCGCGGGGCGGCAAAGAGATGCGTGTTCTTAAAGGTCACGTGACTTTTGTAGGCTCTCACTTAGAGCTTAATTTCGCGATACCGGCGGGGATGAGTGGTAGCCCTGTATTTGTCGGAGATAAAGTTGTCGCATTTGCAAACGGGTCTGTCAGAAGTGAGGAAGTCGAAGATTACATTGAAGAAATAGAGCTTTTGTCTAATAACAAAGAGCAGATTCAAATCACCAAAGTAACGCGCCTGACTCATTATGGGTTGGCTTATCCGCTGTGCAAATTGCGCGATCAGGTATCACCTATATTCGGCGGAATGACTTTGATGGAGCTAATTGAAAGAAGGAACGGTGAGCCCTAGACATTCGGTTCAGCGGACCGACCGGTTTGCTGTGGGTGTAGAGTCCGGGTCAGTAGTAATAACCCGGACTTAGTGCAATGGGTTGCACTTTTCGGCGTTTTGGCCGCTTGCGGCGTCCTTTCTCAGGCGCACGTTTTTGCGTGTGCTGGCTAACATCAGCCGGACGTTGCAAGGTGGGGTTTCGTAGGGGCTCGCCCCCACGAAACGGGTGCCGTTTGGCCCAGCGGCCTCAGGGCGTTCAGCCCTGGCGAGCGCGCTGGTTTGAAGCGAAGCGTAGAACCAGAGGGAAAAACCAGTGCCGTTTGTGTCCCAATGCGCGCAAGGCAAGACAGCGGCCTTCATTGAGCCAGTTCAGCCATTGTCTCCGGCGGGTCCAGCGGTTCAAATCGACGGCTCTGCGCCGTTCCAGTTCGCTTTCCAGATACGGAAACGCCCGGATCATTCCGGGCGTGATAAAGGCCCGTCCTGGGCCGATGATGCGATCCTCGACAATTGAAAAGCCTTCCCAGTCCTTACCGATCCAGCCTAAGTCCTGCGCCAGCAACCGGAACAGCTTGACGACGTGCACCGGAGCGCCCAGGCGCTCCCAGTTCTTCACGGTCCGAACCGAAACCCCCAGGAAAGCCGCTGTTTTCTTTGGACATTGGAATCCGGCCTTAGCCCGTAGACAATAAAACTCGTTCATGCTGTCCCCACATTGTTCTTGTTGAAAGGACGGATGAACGTAGCCAGCGGCACAGCCGCTGTAAGTGACGGATTACCGATATGCAACTGCGCATAATGTATATTATGTTAAATCGTAACTGTAGATCGAAAGCTCTGTTGCGCCGGCTTTGGTCGTGACACTCTTCACATATCATCAAAGGCCTCGATTAGATAACGAGTTCGGTTCCAATCGATGTGGAGACGAAAGCGGCCCACATTCCGAGAACCGCTTTCGAATTGATCGGCAGTGCTGTCGCGCTTGAATGATTTAAGGACAGTTATTAAGCCCGAGGTCAGACGTTAAAGCGGAAATGAACCACATCACCATCATGCATAACGTATTCTTTTCCCTCGAGACGCCATTTTCCGGCATCTTTGGCGCCTTGCTCGCCTCGATGCGCGATAAAATCATCGTACGCGATAACCTCGGCGCGAATGAAACCACGTTCGAAATCCGTATGAATAACACCCGCAGCTTGAGGAGCAGTCGCTCCGATCGGGATGGTCCAGGCCCGCACTTCCTTAACTCCAGCCGTAAAATAAGTGGCTAGGTTTAGCAGTTGATAACCGGCTCTAATGACACGATTCAGGCCCGGTTCCTTTAACCCCATTTCCATTAAAAAGTCTTCCTTTTCCTCATCTTCCAGTTGTGCAATTTCAGCTTCGAAGGCTGCACAAACCGGCACGACTACTGCACGTTCCCTTTCTGCCAAGGCAAGCACCTGGTCTAAGAAAGGATTATTGCTGAATCCATCCTCACGTACGTTAGCGATGTACATGGTTGGCTTCATGGTCAGAAGATGCAAATCCCTGACGAGCGCTTTGGTTTCGCCATCCATCGGTAGGGATCGTGCCGGTTGCCCGGAATTGAGATGCTCAAGCAATTGTTCAATCAATTGCTTCTTTGCTAAATCGTCCTTGCTTCCGGACTTTGCCGATTTCGCTACACGCTGCAAAGCCTTATCGGCCGTAGCCAGATCAGCCAACGTGAGTTCGGTATTGATTATTTCAATGTCCGATATCGGATCGATCTTTCCCGCTACGTGCACGACGTCTTCGTCTTCAAAGCAGCGGACGACATGGGCAATTGCATCGGTTTCACGGATATGCGCGAGAAACTGATTTCCCAGCCCCTCCCCTTTCGAAGCACCGGCTACTAGGCCCGCAATGTCGACAAATTCGATCGTCGTCGGTACGACACGTTCCGGCTTAACAATCTCCGCCAGTGCCTGTAAACGGGTATCCGGTACGGGAACTACTCCGACATTCGGATCAATGGTGCAGAAAGGGTAATTTTCGGCCGCAATGGCCGCTTTAGTCAGTGCATTAAACAAGGTGGATTTGCCAACGTTGGGCAAACCCACGATTCCGCAGTGAAGCGTCATACGTAAATAATCTTAAAGGTGTGTAGGTTATTGGGATTCGAGGCGATGATATCGGTCTTCGAACCGAACAATATCGTCCTCGCCGAGATAACTTCCTGATTGTACTTCAATAATTTCCAAAGGGATCGTGCCCGGGTTTTCAAGACGATGCTTGATACCAAGCGGGATATAGGTGGATTCGTTTTCTGTGAGAAGAAAGGTATCTTCGCCGCGAGTTACCCGCGCCGTACCTTTGACGACGATCCAATGCTCGGCACGATGGTGATGCATCTGCAGCGAGAGTGTCGCACCCGGCTTAATCGTGAGGCGCTTGACCTGGTAACGTGAGCCGTTATCGATCGACTCATAATCCCCCCATGGGCGATGAACTTTCGCATGAAACATGTGCTCCGATCGGGCGGCTTTCTTGAGGTGCTCGGTAATCGCTTTGACGTCCTGAGCTTTATCCTTGTGAGCCACTAGAACGGCATCCGTGGTTTCGATCACCACCACGTCTTGCATGCCAACGGCGGCTAGAAAGCGGCTTTGCGAGTACAGCAACGAATTCCTGGTGTCCTTGAGAAACACATCGCCGATCGTGACGTTGCCGTGATCATCCCGCGGCTTAACTTCGCTTAGCGCCGGCCATGAACCCAAATCGGACCAACCCACGTCTAGCGACAACACGGTAGCCCGGGGTCCCCCATCCGTCTCCGCGGTCAGATTTTCCATAACCGCGTAATCGATCGAATCGCTGGGGCATTGCGCAAACGCTTCCCTGTCGACGCGTATGAAATCACCGTCGTTCTTGCTGGCCGACAGCGCCGCTTTGCAGGCATCGAGGATGGCAGGCCGGTATCGGCCAATTTGTTCCAGCCAAGTTCCGGCTCTTATGACGAAGATCCCACTGTTCCAGAAATAATGGCCGGAGGCCAAATAATGGGCGGCCGTTTCCACATCGGGTTTTTCCGTGAAGCCATCGAGAACGAATACTCCATCGCCAGTTTCCGGTCCACGTCGAATGTAACCGAAGCCCGTTTCCGGCTTCTGGGCCACTATGCCAAAGGTCACTATGTCGCCTTTCGCGGCCAATTCCACCGCTTTCGACATTCGCGTCTGAAATTCAGATATATTCTCAACGTGATGATCCGACGGCAAAATCACTAAGACGGGATCATGCTTATCTTCTACGGCGCGCAAAGCCGCAAGGGTTACTGCCGGTGCGGTATTTTTCCCGATCGGTTCCAGGAGAATAGCGCTCCCGTCCAGGCCCATTTGTCTAAGCTGCTCCGCTACGAGAAAACGATGCATTTCGTTGCAGACTACCAACGGCGACAGCAACTCTAAAGGGCTGCTCTGCACGTCCGTGCTGACGATTCTATACACTGTTTCTTGAAAGAGACTCTTATCTCCGGTAAGCGAGAGAAATTGTTTCGGGTAAGCCTCCCGCGAGAAGGGCCATAATCGCGTACCGGCCCCTCCGGACAACACCACTGCCTGAACAGATATTTTCATGAGTTTTCCCTACAAGGAGTCGCCTAAGAGGTGTGAGAGTATAGCCGAGGCAGCTTAGTCCTAGCCATCCCGGCTGCTCGTGTAGCGTGCACTTGCTATTTGCCGTAGGGCGCAGTAGCCAACGGTTATCGGCACATGGGTTATACTCAAGCGGGTTCTCAGAACAAATAAGCCCACCTCCTAATTCAGTTCAAAATCTTGGCACTCAGAAGAATTTTCAGCGGATCGAAAATCGGTTTTACGGCTAAGCCGAAATCGCATCGAACCCCTCTGTCATCCGGGGTGAATCGAATCACCTCGGAAACTCGATCACCCTTCCTCAGCCTTTTTTGGAAAGGTTTTCTCTTTCTTAGCATTATGATCGTGGGAATTGGCAGTTCCTTTGCCGTTTTGAATTACTTCTATCTGGAGTACCAGTTTCAGGAGCAGCGCCAGCTCGATAGAAAATTGCTAAGCCGGCAAGTGCAAGACTTGCTAGACCGCTCAACATCGCGCTTACAGCAAATTGGCTCTTTGCTAGCATCGGTCGGCGGTTTTGCTTCAGCCTTGACCGGAGAGAATCCGGCAGGCCTGCAACAAGCCGCAAACGTTTTCGATGATTTTCAGTACGACTTGGACATAGAACGTCTTGAGTTGTTTAAGCCGGACGCACAGCGATTCTGGCACTGGGGCGCTGCCCCGCCGTCTCAACTCCTGCGACCGGAAGAGCAGACTACGATTTTGCAGGTATTCAAGGAGGAAAAGCCCTTATCGTTGTTGTCATGCGAACAGCAATGCACTCTCAGCACGTACCAGCCTGTTTTATCCCGGGGACGGTTGGTTGGCGTGGTCAGCCTCACGCAATCCATCGCGCAGCTCGTTGTCGAACATCGCTCATTGACAGGTTCGGACCTGGGGATCTTGATCGAGAACAGCGCCGAAAAGGATGCATACTCCGTCCCCAAATGGTCGATGCGGATCGCCGCCCTCACTCATTTGGAGCTCTTGTCGCCATTTTTACAGCATCTATCGAAGCATTCTCCTACCGCAGTCATGGCTAGTGAAGACATCCATGCTTGGAAAGGCCGGTATTATGCGATCGACGTAATGCCGCTGAAAAATCTACTTCAGGCGGAAGGACTGGTATTGATGATAACCGACGTGACCGCTCAGGTGAGTCACATTCGGAGAGCTACCCGTGACGGCATTTTGTTAAGTGGCCTAAGCCTCTTGGTCGCCGAACTGCTGTTGCTTCTGCTAATGCGTCTGCCGCTTCGCCAACTTCGCCGGTTGGCCGACACTCTACCGATGCTGGCCCAAGGCGCTTATATGGAAGCTCGACAGCGGCTTGCCCATCGGTCGTCCGGGCTTAACGACGAAATCACTATTCTTAGTGCAACCGCCGTGACGTTGTCGCGCCAGCTCGAGGAGCAAGCACAGGCTATAACGCATAAAACCACTGAGCTCGCCGCCGAGCGCGATTTCGTTCAAGGACTCTTGGACACTGCTCAGGTCATTATTCTGACTCAAACAAATCAAGGACGAATCCTCACGGCTAATGAATTTGTCATACAGATTACCGGTTATAGCCAAAACGATCTTAGCGGCAAGGATTTTCTTTCCATAATTTTGGAAAGCAAAGCTGACGACGATCTGGAGCAAGTGTTGCTTGGGCTGTGGAAAGGGCAACGCAAACGCCTGCAACACGAGGCGGAATTATTATGTAAGGACGGGACCCGCCGTTTCGTGGTTTGGGTACATACCCGTCTTCATGAAAATAACGCGGAAGGTATAGCGATTCTGTCCGTTGGGCTCGATGTCACGGAGAGAGTCGAAGCGGAAAACCGCATGATTTGGCTTGCGAACCACGATCCTTTGACCGGGTTATATAATCGCCATCGCTTTCAGCAGGAATTGGAGCGGCAATTTGGGGAAGTGGATAGAAACAGCGCGCGAGCCGCCATACTGCTGTTTGATCTGGATCACTTTAAGGACATCAATGACACCAGCGGTCATCTTGCCGGCGATGCGCTACTCCGCAAAATAGCGCAGGAATTGAAAAACCGTGTGCGCAAAACCGATGTCGCCGCGAGGTTGGGCGGCGACGAATTCGCCATTCTAATGCCGAATCAAACCGCTGAAGGTGCAATGGCATTCGCCAATCTGCTTAATCAGCGGCTCACCGAGCAGCCTCTTAAAATTCATCAAAAAATCTTCCGTGTTTCGGCGAGTATCGGTATTGCCATGATTCCCGAGCACGGAACCGTTATGGATGAAGTGATGGCGAATGCCGATCTTGCCATGTACCAGGCGAAAGATCGCGGTCGTGGTCGGGTCCATTTATTTTCTTATGACGACCAGTCCAAACAACGTATCAGCGAACGCACGTTGTGGAAACAGGCCATTCAGGAGGCACTCGCAGCGCGCCGGCTTGTGTTTCATTATCAGCCCATTGCCGTCATCGACGGGCGCAAAATCCGTTTTTTCGAGTCTTTGATCCGTCTAAAACGCCCAGACGGTTCACTGGCTCCGCCGGGAGAGTTTCTCGAATTCGCTCAATTAACGGGTCTTATTCATGAAATCGACCGCTATGCCGTTGAAGAAAATATACGTTTACTAACGGAATTCGCTGAGCGGGCGCCGGCAGGAGCTATTCACGTGAATCTTTCCGGCTCCGCCTTGACCAACCGGGACTGGACTACCCCTCTAAAAGCCGCCTTAAAGAGCAATTCAATTAAACCGGAGCAATTGATCTTCGAGATCACTGAAACTGCAGCGATTGCCGATTTTGGAACTGCAAAGGAAATCATGGAAGAGCTGGCGGTTCTAGGCTTTCGTTTCGCTATCGACGATTTCGGCGCAGGTTTCGCATCGTTCTCCTATTTAAGACACCTGCCCGTGAAGTTCGTCAAGATCGACAAAAGTTATGTAACTAACTTAATTAATAATCCCCAAGATAGAGCTTTCGTCTCGGCTATCACAACTCTTTCCCATGGAAATGATATCGAGGTAGTCGCCGAGGGCGTTGAAGACGAGGCTACTCTTATTGCTCTCGGTGAATTAGGAGTGGATATGGCGCAGGGCTATTTTATTGGCCGCCCGGCGCCGTTAGAAGGCGGTTGAATCAGCTATCGCCCGTGCGCAATGAGCTGAGCAGTTCAACTGCCCGCTGCACCGCACCCTGATTCGATGAGACGAAACGTTTCCCGTTCCTGCCTATCTCGCTACGAAGCGATTCGTTACTTAGCAGCCGCCCCGCCCAGAGAGCTAACTCCTCGGTATTCTTCACTTCGATTCCGCCGCCGCTCTCTTTGAGCTTGCAGCCAATCTCAGCAAAGTTAAAGATGTGCGGCCCGAACAAGACTGGCAGCCCGGCAACTGCCGGTTCCAGCATATTGTGACCTCCAATCGGCACCAGGCTGCCACCGACAAAAGCAACGTCCGAAGCGGCATAAAAACACCGCAATTCACCCAGGGTATCGAGCAAGAAGACATCGACTGATTCTTCAGCTGGTTTATTTTCGCTTCTGAGCCGAGTCGTCAAGCCCATTTTCTTGCATTCTGCGATGACATCACCGATGCGATGGGGATGCCGTGGCGCCAGTAGCAACAGCAGCTCCGGGAACTGTCTTTGAAGCGCGCTGAAAGCAGTTAGAATCTGGCTCTCTTCACCGGGATGGGTACTACCCGCAATGAAAATCGGACGTCTGCCGAAAAGTGCGCTACGCAAAGCGCCGGCGCGCTCTAGCGCTTCGACCGGTAGTTCTATGTCGAATTTGATATTGCCGGCTACGACAACGGAGTTCGGATTGGCGCCTATCGCTATGTACCGTCTCGCATCTTCTGACGTCTGAGCGGCAATCAATCGGACGCAAGAAAGGCTGCCCTGAGTCAAGGAGCGAAGCCTGAGATAGCCCCGTGCCGATCTCTCCGAGAGACGGCCATTTACTATGGCGAGTGGTATGCCTCGTTCTCCACAGGCGTGGTAGAGGTTTGGCCAGATTTCCGTCTCCAACACTATTGCAAGTACCGGATTGTAATGTCTGATAAACCGGTCTACGCAATCGGGTAGGTCGTAAGGCAAATAAACATGCCGTGCTGTGTCACCCAGAACTTCCTTGATTCGTGCGGAACCAGTGGGCGTCGTTGCCGTGACGAGTATCGTCTGCGTGGGAAAACGGTTTTTGATGGCACGAATAAGAGGAAACGCTGCTTCCGCCTCCCCTACAGAAACCGCGTGAAACCAAATCACGCCGGGTTCCGACTCCGAATCATATATGGCGAGTCTCTCCAGCCAGCGTTGCGAGTAACCCGGTAGTTTGCGTCCTCGCCAAAAGAGACGCCCTAGAATGATTGGCGTGAGGAAATAGAAGAGAGCTGAGTAGATTAGCCTCACTGGGCTGGCGGGGGCGCCGGTCCACATGGCTTTGCGTGCATGTGGACTCGGCTTAGCCTTTATTCCGGGACAATAGAGAGAGACACATTGGCCACGATATCGCCGTGCAATTGTACAACGATCTCGTAATCGCCAGCTTGACGGATCGGACCCGACGGTAAGCGAACCTCGTGTTTTTGAACGCTAACGCCGGCGGCAGTCACGGCTTCGGCGATGTCTTTGGTACCGACAGACCCATATAACCGCCCTTCTTCGCCCGCCTTCTGAACAATCTTTACGGCAAGTTTACCGATGGCCTCGGCCCGAGCCTGAGCCGAAGCCAAATCTTGCGCAGCTTTCTTCTCAAGTTCGGCACGTCTCTTTTCAAATTCGGCCAATTTTTCAGCGGTAGCCGCGGCCGCTTTACCTTGAGGAATCAAATAATTCCGGCCATAACCGGATCTAACGGTGACTTTGTCGCCGAGATTCCCGAGACCCGCAACCTTTTCTAAAAGAATAATTTCCATCGTCGAATGCCTCGATAGTTTTAGCGTTCTTCTAATAATTACAACATACAATCCAGCTCAACTTGGCGATAGCCGCTCTCGCCAATCAAACCAGATGTCACTTAACCCGACTAACGCAATCGGCACGATCACATAAGGAACGAATAACAGCGTTACATAAATTCCGACCAGCCAGAGCTTCCGCCCCTTGTTCTGGAAAACCAATGCATGAAGCACCGAAAAGCCAACCAACAGGAATAACGCGAAAAGCGGAAAACTCAGATTCCAAGCGACTTCCGCCAAATCCTTGCTCGCAGCTACAGCGACTATCAGCACCAGCATCCCGAAATAGGGAAATGCCGCATGAATACGAATTCCCAAAAATTCAGGACGGAACCCGCCGGGATTAAATAGAGCGGCTTGCCACCAGCGTGCAATCAATAAGCTCAGTATCAGGCTAATCACCAAGCTAGCCGAAACAACCCCGGTCATATAACGCGCGACCACCGATAAGCTGTTCCAGAGCTGATCTGCCTTGAAATCCGAAGGAGCGCGATCTACCAGCGGCCCGACAACCCGCTCTAAGCCCTCGATCCAAATGGAAGAAGGGTCGGAGTAAAGTAAGTAGGCCCCGGCCACCATGAGAATGCCCATGACTGAGGCAAACCCCAGGGCGGTTGACAGCCGACCTGATTCGCGGAGGACCACCGCTGTGAGCCACATGGGAAGCCAGAGAAGAAGTCCGTAGCCGACCGCGTTAGTCATGCTGCCGACGAGGAACCCGCCTAAGACACCAACCGTCACAACGGATCCCGCTACTACCACTCCACCTTCGTAGGCACCTTTTCGCAGTGTTGAGAGTCCTACGGATGCCGAAGCTAGCAGACTAAGAAACGGAATGAGCCACGACATGAGAGTTAAAATGCAGACCGCGAATACGGCCTGCGTTCGTCCTCTCATGATGAAAACGGCCAACGCGCGCATAATCAGCCCGCGCCCCTGCTGGCGCTCAGGCTACTTATTTGTGGGCGTCGGTATACGGCAACAGCGCCAAAAAACGAGCCCGCTTGATCGCAGTGGCAAGCTGTCTTTGGTATTTTCCCTTCGTGCCGGTAATACGACTCGGAACGATTTTGCCCGTCTCAGAGATATATTCCCTGAGCATATCGAGATCCTTGTAATCGACCTCTTTAATGCCCTCGGCGGTAAATCTGCAATATTTCTTGCGCTTAAATTGGCGAACCATAAAAGACCTATTTCTTAACTAAGATTGTCGTGTGCGAATTGGAACCATAGGGATGAAGCCGGCTTTCCGCTTCAGGTTTCCGATGGAGCTTCCGCTTCGTCGCCACCTTCTTCATCCGCACTCCCAGAAGATTCTTCGGCGCGTTCTACTTCCGGTTCGGATTGGCCGGATTTCGCCATGAGAGAGGGCTCGGTTATCGCTTCTTGGCGACGAATCGTCATGCTGCGCAATACGGCGTCATTAAACCGGAACCCGCTTTCCAGTTCGTCAAGGATCTGCTGGTCGCATTCGATGTTCATCAACACGTAGTGTGCTTTATGAACTTTGTTGATGGGATAGGCCAATTGTCGGCGGCCCCAATCCTCCAGGCGATGGATTTTCCCAGTGCCGGATTCGATTATGGCGCGGTAACGATCCACCATGGCCGGAACTTGCGCACTTTGGTCCGGGTGGACCATAAAAACGATTTCATAATGTCGCATATTTGCTCCTTATGGATTAAACAGCCTTCCGCACATTGCGGTAAAGCAAGGAGAGGCAGCCTCATGAGCCACCAACCAGAACGGGGATTTTAATGCGTTACCAGTTACGTTACAAGTTAACGAGTTCCTGTAAATTCAATATAAAACTGAGCGATAGCCGTGAATCTGCTCTAAAAATGCTGCGAGCCGATGGGAATTAGGCCAGGATATCTCCGATATTGCAGTATCGTGCTGTAGTACGGCGACACAAGACATCACCCGACTCATGCATACAAATTGAGTAATCCGTTAGCCGTCATGGGTCGTCCCGATTCCGTCAGCGCGCTTTCGTTTTTCTCCGAAACCTGTTCCGAAAAAGGCTGGCTCCGATCGCCAAAACGCGACTGCTGCTGATGGAAATCGAACGACGAGCCCCTTTCATCCGACAGGCCGGAGGGGACCGTCACATTGATGTCGGCTAGGGTAATCTGTTGAGCGCCAAGCATTTCTCGCAGCTTGGGAGTCGCTGCCTCAATGGCCTCCCGAACTGAAGCGTGATGGGTCGAGAAATGGATTGTCGCCTGGTCCTGATCCATTTGGATGCGGATTTCCAAAGGACCCAAGTGTGCAGGATTGAGCTTGATTTCGGCCGTCTGCAGGGTTTTATCGGCCATCCATATGATACGCTCCCCCAGTCCGTCCTGCCATCCGGGTTGATTCAAAGGCTTATCGAGCGCCGGCACCGAATCGCTGGCAACAACCGTAGAAATCTGCGATATGGCAGGCATCGCCCCCATGGAAAAATCCGCATCTATCGGGGGCTGGCTTCCCTCAGCGGCTGCGCCATTCAATGCCGATGATTTTTTGTCGAACTGAGGAACAAGTCCTTCGACCGCACCGCTTTTGATCGATTCGTTGTCATCCGTCTCCGCAGCAAGCAATTGCGATAGCAATATGTCCGAATCTTCCGCGCCTGACGCTACTGCCCCGGATGAGCTGCCTTCTGCCGGTAGCGAACTGCTCCCTTCCCTTTTAGACAGAGATGCAATCTGCTCTCTGTGCGTCACACCGGCGCTGCCGTGCGTATCCAGCACATCACTGGATAAATGGCTTGCCAGAAGCTCTTGGCTCGAGACGGTGAAATCGTCCCCCTCGGAAATTTCATCGCCCAACATCTCCATCCTCTTCTCTAGCTCTACGGGGGGAGTAAACGCCGATGTGTTTTCTGCGGATGTTTGCGAGATCAACGCTTCCCCGTCACCCAGATCCGGAGACTCGGACTGTTCCGATGCTAGCGGAACTAAATAGGCGGCAAGCGTCGCCAGCAACGGCTCTGTCGAAAGCTTTTCGGACCTCGAATCGTCTTCTCGGGACGCTGTCTCGGGCAACTGATTGCCGTCTCCCGGCAACCCGCTGCCGCCAATTGCTGGATCTCCTGAATCTCCAAGGACCTGCTGAGCTGAAAAACGTTCGAGATTGGATAGATACTGAAGAAGCTCCTGAAGCGGATCCGTGCGTGACTCGTCTTTTTCCGCCGGGGCGGCTATGGCCCCCTCTCCGACAGTATAGGTCGGAGCGTCGCCCTTCATCGCTTCAAACTGCCTCACCAGCGCTGCGAGAAAAGCGGCTGGATTCGCTTCGCTCGGTGCTGCGCTACGGGCGAGCTGCGCTAATTCGAGAATGGAAGCCGGCATGGCCGGTACGGCTGTGATTGAGTTATTGATGCTCATGGCGTGAATTCCGAAATCGCATGACCATTCTTAGCAAATGGAGCGCCAAAAAGGCAAAGGGTACTCATACGAATACGGTCAGGATACTGTTACCGCCGCTGGAGCGACGGCCCGATCTTTCATCCTGCTCCGCTTGCTGCTTCTTTTCCTCCATGCGCTTTTCTTCCGTAAGCGTATTCTCAAAAACTTTTTTGATGCCCAGACTGTGATTGCGCGCCGCTTCCCATTCCGCTTGGCGACTTTGAAGCTCTGCCTGCGCCGTCGTAACAGCCTTTTCCTGATCGGCAATAGCGGTATTGATCTTCGCCAGAAACGCCCGGTATTCGACCAATTGACGCGTCCCGAGGCCTTCATTTCCGGATCTCTGAAACTGCGATGAATAGTTATCTCTAAAAGTCTTGAGACTGTCGAGATTCCGCTGCGTAGACTCCAACTTTCGCCGGCTGTCTCCTAGCACTTGAGCGGTTTGCTTTTCGCGGGATTCGGCGAGCTCTAAAACCGGATTCAAGCGCTTTGATCGTTTCATACATTAGTCCTATTGGCTTATTTTGCGATGTGAGACATGCCAAACGTTGTTACGACGATGCGCCTGCTAATTTTTCCAAATCGTTAAGGCTTCGCTCAAACCCGACCGCCTCGTGCAGATCCTGTTGCAGAAAATGCATAATACCGGGATTCATAGCGATGGCTTCATCGATGCGCGGATCCGATCCTTTATGATAGGCTCCGATGCTGATTAGATCGCGATTTTGCTGATAAATGGAGTATAGGCGCTTGAGACGTCTGGCAAGCAGCATATGCTGTTCATCGGCAATATCCGTCATTACGCGGCTGACCGATGCCTCGATATCGATTGCAGGGTAATGCCCCGAGTCCGCCAAGCCCCGGGAAAGCACGATATGGCCGTCCAGTATTCCGCGCGCCGCATCAGCGATGGGATCGTTGGCATCATCCCCTTCGGCAAGCACGGTATAGAAGGCCGTGATTGATCCCTCCCCCTCGTCCCCGTTTCCCGCCCGCTCCACAAGCTGCGGCAGCTTCGCGAACACCGAGGGCGGATAGCCTTTGGTCGCCGGCGGCTCGTCGATCGCCAAAGCGATTTCGCGTTGCGCCTGCGCGAAGCGGGTCAGCGAGTCCATCAAGAGCAAAACGTTGAGACCGCGGCTCCGGAAAAATTCCGCAATGCTCGTGGCCAACAAAGCACCGTGCATACGCATCAAAGGCGGGTAGTCCGCCGGCGTTGCCACCACCACGGCCTTGGCGCGCCCTTCTTCCCCCAGAATTTTCTGCACAAATTCGTTGACCTCGCGGCCCCGCTCGCCGATGAGACCCACCACCACCACATCGGCGTTCGTATACTTGGTCATCATGCCGAGCAGATTGCTCTTGCCCACGCCCGTACCCGCGAACAATCCCAGACGCTGTCCTCGACCGACCGTCAGCAACGCATTGATGGCGCGAACCCCGACATCCAGCGGTTCGCGGATCGGCTTTCGCGCCAATGGGTTGATCGCACTGCCGGTCAGCGGCATCGAGCAATCGGTCTGTAGAGGCCCCTTCCCGTCCAAAGGCTTGCCGGACCCGTCCAACACGCGCCCCAGCAAACCGAATCCGACTCGAGCCGTGGATGTTTTCGTCAGCGGTATGACCCGGCAATCCGGCTCCAAACCTTGAATGTCGCCCGTCGGCATCAAATAGATCCGTTCTCCGGCAAAGCCGACCACTTCGGCCTCCACGCCTTTTCCGTGGGCTGTTTTGACGATGCAGCGGGCTCCGACAGCCGCTCGGCAGCCGACGGCCTCCAGCGTGAGACCGACCATCCGGCTCAGCTTGCCTTCCACCATCAACTCCGGGGGCTCCGCCAGGCGTGCTCGATAACCCGCCAATTTTGTAGCCCAAGCTTCGTTGAACTTCGGTGCCGGACCAAGATCGATCATGGCCGATCCTCGTCGCGCTCGCCGCCGAGTAATCGCGCGATTACCGATGCAAGGCGTTTTTCGACTGTAGCATCGATATACGACGTATCCGTTGTTACCCGACAGCCGCCCCGAGTCAACAGCGGATCTTCGACGATCCTCCAGCGCGGACCCAGTTCGTCCAGCGCGAGGGCGGAACGAATCAGCTCCGCATCGTCGGGATGAATGTGGAGCCCGATCTTTCGCGCGCCGGACGGCAAAATTGCAATGGCCTGACGAACCACGGCGATGATCTCTCCCGGCTCGGTTTTGAGCTCTCGCCGAATGAGTTGCTTCGCAATGGCAATCGCCAAAGCGACCAATTCCTGCTCAACCTGACCCTCCACTTGGGCAAGCGGTTCGTCCAAGCAGCCGATTAACTCCTGAAAGCGCTGCGCCAAGGAAGCCGCGTTTACGCGCCCCTCGTCATATCCCTGGCGGTAGCCTTCTTCGCGACCATCCTGATATCCTCGTTCCGAGCCCTCTTTATATCCGGCAGCACGCGCTTCTTCATATGCCTGCTTCTGCATCACTTCGATTTCTTCGGCCGTGGGCATCGTGGGATATTCCACTTCGTCCTCGACCACGACGACCGGCGATTCCTCCTCCGGCTCGCCCATGACCGGCAACTTCCACGGTGCAAGCGAAGCAAGCTCTTCGGCGGTAAAACCTTTAAATGAGCTCATCGCCGCCGCCTAGGGACAGTTCGCCGGCCTCCGCCATGCGCCGGGCGATGGCAAGAATGTCTTTCTGCGCAGCTTCCACATCGCTTAAACGGGCCGGGGGAGCTGCCTCTAAATCGTCGCGCAACATTTCCGCCGCCCGGCGCGACATATTGCTGAAAATCTTTTCCTTCAGCGCGTCGTCGGCGCCGCGCAGGGCCAGCAATAACGAATCCGTGGACACCTCGCGAAGCAAAGTCTGGATTCCACGATCATCGATGTCCACCAGATCGTCGAACACAAACATCTTGTCCTGGATCTTTTGACTGAGATCGGGGTTGACTTCGCTGATCTGCTCCATGATGGAGGCTTCGACGGTGCTGTCTATAAAGTTAAGAATATTGGCCGCGGTTTCGATACCGCCGAGCGTCGATGATTTGACATTGGTATTGCCACTGAGCTGCTTCTCCATAATGTCGTCAAGCTCTCGAAGTGCTGCAGGCTGCACACCCGTGAGCGTGGCGACACGCATGATAAGGTCCGGCCGCGCCCGCTCCGGGAGATAGCCAAGGGTTTCGGCGGCTTGGTCGCTATCCAGCAGCGACAAGATGATGGCGACGATTTGAGGGTGTTCGAGCCGGATCAGATCGGCGATGGCACGAGGGTCCATCCACTTGAGCTGCTCCAAGCCTTTGCTGTTGCGGCCCAGCAAAATACGGTCACAGACGCTGCTGGCCTTATCGGCTCCCAAGGCTTGGGTAAGCAGATTGCGGATATATTCTTCCGAATTTACGCCCAGCGCGGTTTGGTTCCGGATATCATCCACGAATATCCCGAGGACGTTCTCCACCATATCCATGGTGATGTTCCGAAGCTCCGCCATGGCGCCGCCGACTTGCTGGACTTCCTTCGGAGACATGTGCTTCAGCACTTCCGCCGCCCTATCCTGCCCTACCGTCAGGAAGAACAACGCGGCCCTCTGCGGCCCGTCCAGTTTCGTCGGATCAAATTCAGCCATTCACATTCATCCAGTTCTTTATGACTTGCGCTACGCGTTTGGGATCTTGATCGACGGCTCGCTGTGCAAACTCCACACGCTTTTCGTGGTTTTCAGGTGCTTCAAGCATCAGCATTTCGTCGTCGTCTGTTTTAAGCGCCACGCGAGAATCGCCCGACTCGGCGAGAACGCCTTCCTTGACTTGGCCCGATTCCGTACCGTTCTCGTCGACTTTCACCGATTCGCCGCGCCCGACAAGACCTTTTACCGCCGGCCGAAGCACGCCGAAGACCAGCAGAAGTACAACTAGAGCGGCCCCGGCCTGCTTAACAGCCGGCCAAAACCAGTTTTGTTCCCAGACAGGCGCAACGGGCAGACTTTCCGCTTCCATTCGGAAAGCCGCGTTGGTTACGGTGACCCGGTCTCCGCGGGCGGCATCGTAGCCCACGGCTTCCTTCACCAGGTTGGTGAAACGAGTCAGGTCCTCTTCGCTATAGGGCTGAAGAGTCACGCCGTTATCGGCCTGCGGGATATGCTGATAGTCCACCACGACTGCCGCGGTAACGCGCCGGACGACGCCGGCTCCGAGGCGGGAATGGCTGATGGTTTTGTCCAGCTCGTAATTGCGCGTGGCGCTCTTGCTCGTGTTGAGGGGAGGCTCCGAGGGTTTTTGCCCGGTTTGGCCGGCTGGCGCGGCACCGGTCGTTTCAGGCGCGACACCGGAAGGCGGCGGCTGATTGGACAACGCCCCCGGCACGCCCTGTACGGTCGACCCCTTGTTTTGCTCCTCGCTGGTTTGTTCGCTGCGCAAGGCGGGCAGGTCCGGGTTGTACAGCTCCTGAGTACGCTCTGTGACGGTGAAATCGATATCCGCGGTCACCTGGGTGCGCAGCCCTTCCCTTCCCACCACCGGACTCAAGATGTTCTCGATGCGCTCGATGAGATGCTCCTCGACTTGTTTCTTGTAATCGAATTGCTTGGCGTTGAGATACATGTCATTGCCGTTGTCCTCGGCATTGAGCAGATGGCCCCGCTGGTCGACTACGGTGACTTGCCCGGGTTCCAGTTGAGGCACGCTGGATGCGACCAGATGGACGACAGCCTCCACCTGCCCCGGCTCCAAGCCGCGGCCCGAGTGCAATTCGACCATAACCGAAGCACTGGCTTTCTTAGGTTGCCGCACGAACACCGATTCCTTGGGCAAGGCAAGATGAACGCGAGCCGATTTGACATTGCGAATGGTCGTGATCGAGCGGGCAATTTCGCCCTCCAACGCGCGCTGGTACCGTGCGCCCTCCACCATTTGGCTAGCTCCGAAACCGGACTGCTGGTCCATGAGTTCAAAGCCGGTACCGCTTTCCTTGGGCAAACCCATCCCCGCAAGTTTTAGTCGTACGGCATGCACCTGATCGGCTGGAACCAGAATGGCGCCGGTAGTCGGTTGGATCTGATGTTCCACATTGAGTTTTTGCAGCGCTTCGACGATTTCGCCGCCCGCCTTTTCCTCTAAATTGGAAAACAAGGCTGCATACTCGGTTTTCTGTGCCCATAACAGCACAGCAACGGCGGTTGCCAAGGTGAGCGCGAGAGCAGCTAGCAAGCCGATCTGCCGGCCCCGCGGCATTTGCATCCAGCCCCGCAGCATCGGCGGCAATTTTTCGCCCTGAACAACCGACGCTTGCCCGCCCGGCACCAGATTTTTGCTTTCGCTGAGTTCCATTGCTGCTTACCGCGTCAGTTCCGGGTCACATGGGCATGTTCATGACGTCCTTGTAAGCCTCTACCAGCTTGTTCCTAACCTGGACCATGGCTTGGAACGACAGGCTGGCTTTCTGCAGTGAGATCATCACTTCCGAGAGACTGGCGTCGGTTTCCCCGGATTCGAATGCTTCCGCCAATTTGTTGGCTTGTTGTTGAGTGTCGTTGACCTTATCGATCGAGTCCTTGAGCAAAGTGCCAAAATCGACTGTGTTATCGGTTGGCAATGCGGTGCTGCGGGCCTGATCCCGCATAACGCGCATCTGCGTCAGAATCTTGTTGATATCGAGCTCGCTCATGGTTATGCCAGTTTTTTTGTCGTTACGCCGAGAGAAGCATGATCTACGCCAACGTCAGACGGCGGCCAGGCACCCGGCTTCCCGCAGTTTGGCAAGCTTGTAGCGGAGCGTCCGTTCGCTGATCCCAAGCCGTTCCGCCGTTGATTTACGGCTACCGTTTTGCTCCCTCAGGGTGTCGAGAATGATCTTTTCCTCCAGGGTCCGCAGTCCGTCCACCAGCGTCTCGGCGGTCTCCGAGTCCGGCGCTGCCGGAATCCCGTCACCGCCGTCGATATCGTCCTCGAACGCCAGATCTTCCGTCGTAATGCGTTTACCCGACTGGAGTATCAGCGCTCTCTGAATTAGGTTATCCAATTCCCGCACATTTCCCGGCCACGCGTAGGACAGCAATCGATCGGCGGCGTCCTCGGCCAATTCCGGTAACGATTTGCCGCTTCGCCAATGACGCCGGACAAGAGCTTCCGCCAGAGGAAGAATGTCCCCTCTCCGCTCCCGCAACGGCGGGATGGTCAAAGGAAACACGCTCAATCGATAATAGAGGTCTTCCCTAAAGAGACCGCGGCTAACCCATTCCTTCAGATTACGGTTGGTTGTCGCGAGTACGCGAATGTCCAGAGCGAGCACTTTGCGCCCGCCCAGACGCTCGACCTCGCGTTCCTGGAGAACCCTGAGCAATTTTGCCTGCAAGGCCAGATTCATCTCGGATATTTCGTCAAGAAGCACGGTGCCGCCTTGCGCTATTTCCAGCTTTCCGGGAACCGTTTGCGCCGCTCCGGTATAAGCGCCTTTCTCGTAACCGAAAAGCTCCGCCTCGAGCATGTTTTCGGGAATCGCGGCACAGTTGATGGCGACGAAGGGACCGTTGTACCGAAGAGAACTCTGGTGGATGTAACGGGCGAAAACTTCCTTGCCGGTACCGCTTTCGCCCTGAATCAACACCGTGGCATCGGATTTCGCGATCCGGGCCGCCAAGCCGAAGAGCTTTTTCATGGCCGGGTCTTCGACCACCCGCCCGTCGATTTTCACCGGCTCCGGCAGGATTCGCCGGGATACTTGCTCGACCAGGGCTTCCGCCGCAAACGGTTTGACCAGATAGTCACAAGCCCCGGCTTGCATCGCCTGAACTGCATTTTCGATCGTGCCGTAGGCCGTCATGAGAAGTACCGGCACGTCCGGATATTCCGATTTGATGCGTTCGAGCAGACTCAGCCCATGCAATTTGGGCATCTGCACGTCGCTGACCACCAGCCGCACCGGCGATTCCGCCAATTTAGCGAGTGCCTCCCGCCCGTCCCCTGCGGATATCGTCCGATAGCCGGCGAGCTCCAAGGTGTCCGTCAACGCTTCCGACAAGGAAGGATCATCCTCGACGATCAAAATGTCAGTTTGCTGCATCATGTTCTCCCGTGTAGGCGGGCCGGCTGGAAAGATCCGCCGGCAAAGGCGTGCCGCCTTGCTTCAAAGGCAATTGAATACGAAAGGTTGATCCACGATCCGGTGAAGATTCACACCAAATTCGGCCGAGATGCGCTTTGACCACGTACTCGGCGATAGCCAACCCAAGCCCGGTACCGTTGGTTCGGGTGGTGAAAAACGGTTCGAAAATTCGCGCTCTGATTTCCTCGGAAATGCCCGGACCGTCATCCGACACGCTGATTTCCAACCAATGCGGCTCGGGTTGACTCGCGACAACCGCCACGCTGCCTTTTTCGGCGATGGCGTCCACCGCGTTGTTAACCAAGTTGATTAATACACCTAGTAGCGCGTCGCCGTTGCCGTGCAGACAGTCGTCGGCAAATCGATTGATTGTCCTAAAACGTATGGATTTACCCTGCATTGACGGCTCACAGTTTTCTGTGAGCTTGGTGAAGAGCTCGCTGATCGAAAACTGCGCCTTGGCGAATGTGCCCATCCGAGCGAAGGTCAGCATGTCGTTGACCTGACGCTCCAAATAATGGAGCCGCTCCGTCAGCTTCGTCCCGAATTTGGAACGTTGAGAACCATCGAGATCGGACTTTGAAAGATGGGAGGCATAAAGCAGCGCCGCGGCGAGAGGGGTGCGCACTTGATGGGCAAGGCTTGCCACCATTTCCCCCAATGCTGAAAGTCGCCTTTGATGATCCGCCCACTCCTGGAGAGAGCGCATTTCCGTGACATCCGTCAGAAGCACGATCTGACCCGGCTCATCGCCCAGCGGGCTGAGGGTCAGGCTTATGGTCTTTCCGTCGGAAAGGCGCCGTTGATGGGGATTTTCCACTATCGGCAAGGCATCCAAGACTCCGCGCCAAAAGCGGCCTACCAACGGCTCGCCGAGAAACAAGCCGGCCACAGGATTGTGTTCTATGATCAGACCGCAGTCGTCAATCACGACCACCCCGCCCGGCAGAGTCTTCAAGAGCAACTGTAGGCGATTGGCCAGAATCTCCTTTTCGGCCAAAGTTTTCAGCCGCTCGCTTCGGGCAGCGGCGAGTTCTTCGTTAAGGCGGGCAACTTGGGCTTCGAGGTCGAGATAGGACTGGGTTAGATTCTCGGAAAGCGCGTTGAATACCTGGAAGGCATCCTGCAAGCGCTTAGCATCGTCGAATACTTGATTACCCAAGGGCGTGCCGAATCCGGTAAAGTTGAACCTGGTCGGCAGCAAGCAATCAAAGTGCCACTTTATAACCCTATAAATACAATGACTTAGCCAGCCATTATTCGGGTGGATGTCAAATAATCGTCGTTTCTTCCCCACGCAGGCCGTATTTTCGCAACTTCTCCACTAAAGTCGTGCGCCGCATTCTGAGAAGATTAGCCGCATGAGCCACAACGCCATTACATTCATCCAAAGCCTGCTTGATCAATTCGCATTCCAGATTATTGAGGTGTTCGCGCAGGTCCAAGCCTTTCTCGGGCAAGCGTGCAAGCGCAAGTCCCTCGCTTAGGACTGTGTTTCCAACATCCGGCTCGTGTCTTAGCACGGCATCTTCCGGCTTGACGTACTGTTGGAATTTTTCCGGCAAGTCCGCCGCGTCGACGACATTGTTCGGATACAAAATGGCCAGACGCTCGATCAGATTGGCCAATTCGCGCACATTGCCGGGCCAGTGATATCGCTGCAGGACCCGAAAAGCTGCCGGAGTAAGCCGCATATCCCCCCGCTTCTCGGCCTTAAGACGGGCGGTAAGATCCTCGACCAAGGCCGGGATATCTTCCAGCCTATCGCGTAGAGAGGGCACTTCGATCGGAAAGACGTTGAGACGGTAGTAAAGATCCTCCCGAAATCGATTCCGGCTGATTTCCTCTTCCAGATTGCGGTGAGTCGCCGCGATAATTCGGACGTCACACTGAATGGTCTTATTGCTGCCGACTCTCTCGAAACTGCGTTCTTGCAGGACTCTTAAAAGCTTGACCTGCATCGATAACGGCATGTCGCCGATTTCGTCCAGAAACAGCGTACCGCCCTCGGCCAATTCAAAGCGACCCTGACGGGAACTCAGCGCTCCGGTGAACGCTCCTTTTTCGTGACCGAAAAGTTCGCTTTCCAAAAGTTCCCCGGGTATGGCGCCGCAATTTACCGGTACGAAAGGTTTGCTTCGGCGGGCCGAGTAATAATGTAAATTGCGGGCGATGACCTCTTTGCCGGTGCCCGATTCACCGAGAATCAGAACCGTTGCGTCAGAGGGGGCGACCTGTTGGATGAGTTTGCGCGTGCGTTGGACAGTTGCACTGGCACCCGTCAAACTCCGGAACAGTTCCGGCGGACGGAAGTTCACGGTCTCCGGCGTTCCCCGGCTGATCTTCTCGAAACAGGCGTTCAGGGTGGCGTAATTGGTCGGCCAAGCCAACACTGCCGTGGCTCTGGCTTCGAGGCCGGTCAATAAGGGCCTGGCCGGACTTTTGTCCATCACCAATATGAGCGGCGTCTGCCGATACAGCTCCACGAGCCGCAAAACCACCGTTTCGATGTGCTCGTCCACCCCAACGAAGATTACGTCGAATTCCGGTTCCGCCTCGTCCCTGAGGGTATCCAGGGTACGCGCGATAATTTCACAATCGAGAAATGCCAGAACAGCTCTTAATTCCGTACATAAGACGCTATCGCTTTGAACTATTAAAATTCGGCGTAAGGCCATCTACTTTTGCTCTCCATCGGATTGGCATGTGCGTCGGCCGGTGCGGATGTTATGGTGGATCTGCAACAACAAACGGTTTGAAAGTTTAGCCGTCAAAATACCGTCGTCAACCGGGCTATTTTGTAGCGACAAGATAATCTAATGCTAAAAAGCGCTAATACGGGAAGCAGGAAACGGTTATACGAGCTATTTTATGCTTAGGTATAAGCTAACGAGTCGCCAATCCGCGACATAAACATCAGTGTGACGGAAACGAGACAGCGGAATAGCGTGTATACTTTTGGCAACAACACATTTTACAGTTGCGGGCTTTTTAATGGCCAAATTGACGCTCACGTTTAAAGGCAAACCACTCCAGGCCATCACGCTTAGGCCGGGCGAGATCGGTATCGGCCGCGATCCGTCTAACACTTTGCATATCGATAGTTTGGCGGTTGCGCCCCGGCACGCGGTTATCGAATCCACTTCCGAAAGAACGATCATCCGCGAGATCGACAGGGACTTTCCTCTATTCGTCAATGACAAAAAAGTTGCCGAGCATGTGCTCAGCCATCGCGACCGCATTGCCATCGGCAAACATGTGATTTTCTTCACCAAGGATGAAGTCTTTAGGCCCGGGGAGCAGGCGGATTACGAATCGGAACGGGAGGTCTCCGCAGAAGCGGATGCCAAATTTTTCAATGGCAGCTTGCAGGTGTTGAATGGACGGCAGATCGGGCTGGTAATTCCTTTGAAGAAGGCTCTGGTTCGCCTTGGAAAAGAAGGATCCGGCGTGGTAATCATTGCCAAGCGTAAAAACGGCTATTTTATTTCGCCTTTGGCTGACGGCACATCGCTGACGGTCAACGACGAGCCCGCAAAAGATCAAGCGGTGCTGTTGAACAACGGCGACATCGTCAAGGTCAATGATTCCTTAATGCAATTCTTTCAAGAAGAGTAAACGCATGGAGCGTCGCACAATGCCTAGCATCAAACCATCGGAAAAGCGCCATTTTCACCGCGTAGCCCATGATGCGGCAGCCACGCTGTCCCATAAAAACGAAAGCTTTCCGTGCAAGATCTTGGACCTTTCGCTCAAAGGCTGCCTGATCGAGCTCAACTCGGATCAGCTTATCGATTCCGAAGACATCTACGACCTCCGCGTTAATTTGAACGAGACGGTGCACATCTCGATGGGCGTGTCCCTCGCCCACCGCAGCGAAAGGAAGATTGGCTTTGTGTGCCGCCGAATCGATCTCGACAGTGTCAGTGCACTAAGAAGGCTGGTCGAACTGAATCTGGGGGACGCGGAATTGCTCGAACGCGATTTGCAGGCGTTAGCCTTGGGGGCGGGCGGCTAATACGTCACAACGCGGCCAAAGCGTCGCGCAAGCTTCTTACCGGCACAATTTCCAAATCTTTTATACCGCCTTTCAGGATATTCTTGGCAGGCGCCAAAGCGTGGGTAAACCCATGTTTCGCGGCCTCCTTGAGCCGCTCCTCGCCGTTCTGAACCGGCCTGACCTCGCCGTTGAGGCCCAGTTCGCCGAACACCACCCAGTCCTTCGGAATCGGGCGATCCCGGTAGCTGGACACGACAGCCAACGCCACCGCGAGATCCCCGGCGGTTTCGGTAAGACGCAAGCCGCCCACCAAATTAACGAACACGTCCTGGTTGAACAACGGAATTCCGCCGTGCCGATGGAGCACCGCCAACAGCATCGCCAGCCGATTTTGTTCCATGCCCACGGTGACCCGGCGCGGAGTCGGCGAATGGGATTCGTCGACCAGCGCCTGCACCTCGACCAGAAGAGGACGACTGCCTTCGCGCATCACCATCACGACACTGCCCGGAGCGTCTTCCTCGCCGCGCGATAAAAACAGCGCCGACGGATTGCGCACCTCCCGCAGCCCCATTTCCGTCATGGCGAACACGCCAAGTTCGTTGACCGCGCCAAAACGGTTCTTGAAGGCCCGGATGACCCGAAAACGGCTGCTCGAATCGCCCTCGAAATACAGCACGGTATCCACCATGTGCTCCAACACGCGCGGACCGGCCAGGGCCCCCTCCTTGGTGACATGGCCCACCAGAAAAACGGTCGTTGGTGTCTGCTTGGCGTATCGCACCAGTTGGGCGGCGCACTCTCTCACTTGGGCCACCGAACCCGGCGCCGACTGCAATATTTCGCTGAAAGTGGTTTGGATGGAATCAATGACCAGAACATCCGGCCGGCTCTCCGCCGTAACGGCCAAAATTCGCTCCAGTGAGGTTTCGGCGATGATTTGTACGCCCGCGCAAGGAAGTTGCAGCCGCTTGGCGCGAAGGCTCACCTGCCGGATCGATTCCTCGCCGGTGACATAGAGCACCCGCTGACGTTCGCTAAGCGTAGCCAGGGTCTGAAGCAACAGGGTCGATTTGCCGATACCGGGATCGCCGCCGATCAGGATCGCGGAACCGGTTACGAGTCCGCCGCCCAGGACTCGGTCGAATTCTTCGATCCCGGTCGGCGTTCTAAAAATTTCTTCGGCCTCGACCTCGGCAAGCGATACGGGAGATGCGTTTTCGGTAGCTCCGGCATAGCCCACAAACCGGGAGACTGACGGCGCCGCCCGATCCTCCACGCCTTCCACCAGCGAATTCCAGGCGTTGCAGGCCGGACACTGTCCCGACCATTTGGTTTGGGCATGACCGCATTCCGTACAGCGAAACACGATCTTCCGGTCTTTACCACGACTTACGGCCACGGTTTGCACCCGCTGACTACAGCATTTACATCGTGGCGAAAATGAACCGCCACGGAATCAAAGCCAATCTCACGCATGCCCTTCAAACTCGCATCAAGAGGCATCACGTGATCGGGAGACTCGTCACTGAATAGGTGGACAATCCACTGCTCCAGGAGATCCACGCGGTTCAAGGCGGTAAACGTGCGGAAGTATTGCCTTACCTCCTCCTGGATTGCCTGCAAGTGGGCCAAGGAATCATCCAGGGCATAACGGTCGCCGTTGACGAATATCCCCCCCGGCTTGAGAACACGAAGGATTTCTTCGAGTACCCGCAGGCGATAACCGTCGAGGAAATTGTGCAGGGTGTAGGCCGTAGCCACTACATCCAAGCTTGCGGGCGGCACCTCACGGAGATAGGACAAGGCGTCGTTCTCAATCAATCGCAGGCGACCGTGCTCCAATACGTCGGCCAAATTCCGCCGAGCTTGGCCCAACATGGTCGGTTCGCTGTCCACTGCGGTGATGATCGCATCGGACCGCGCATGAACGAGGTTTAAAGTCGTCACGCCGGTACCGCAGCCGAGTTCCAGCAGATTTAACGATTTCGTCGGAACTTTGGGCGTCCAACCGGCAACGAATTCGCCGACCCGCCGGCTCATATCGGCGGCTGCAGGGCAAATCCGCTTGAGCATTTCGTACTCTTCCCCGATAGGGCCGGAAAAAAGCTTTTCAGCAGTCACTTCATTCATGATTGATTGTACGAGTTATAAATTAGGTATCAGTTCAGGCAAGAGTTCACGGCTGATAAACGATGCGGTAAAGCGCTCCGGCTTTATCGTCCGATATCACCAGCGCTCCGTCGGGCATCTGCAAAATATCCACCGGGCGACCGAGCACCTTACCGTTCGGCCGTAACCAGCCTTCGGCAAAAATCTTTTCATTTATCGGTTTGCCCCCCTGGAATTCGACCATCACAACCCGGTAACCGTCCGGGGTGCTCCGGTTCCAAGAGCCATGCTGGGCGACGAAAAGCTGGCCCTGATATTCGGCGGGAAATTGCTTGCCAGTGTAAAAGCGCATGCCGAGCGCGGCAACGTGGGCCGGAAACGTCCATGCGGGCGGTTCGAATTCGGCGCAGGCTTTGCCCTTGCCGAAAGACGGATCGGCGATATCTTTGCCGTGACAATGCGGAAATCCGAAATGAAGACCCGGCTTCGGCGCATGATTCAGTTCGTCGGGCGGCATGTCGTCGCCCATCCAGTCGCGTCCGTTCTCGGTTAACCAAAGCTCTTTCGTTTCCGGATGCCAGTCGAAACCGACGGTATTGCGGATCCCGCGGGCATAAATCTCAAAATTAGAACCATCTTTGTCCAATCGGGTCAGCGTCGCGTAAATCTCTTTCTTGGGAAGGCAGACATTGCACGGAGCGCCCACCGGAACATACAGTTTGCCGTCCGGCCCTACGCGCAGATATTTCCAGCCGTGGTGCACATCATCCGGATAACGGTCGAAAATAATCTCCGGCTTGGGCGAGGTCGACACCTGCCGTCCGATGTCCTTGAACTTCAGGATACGGGAAACTTCGGCAACGTACAGATCGCCATCGACCACCGCCACGCCGTTCGGCATATTCAAGTTCGTGGCCAACACCTGAACCTGATCGGCTTTACCATTCCGGTCCTGATCGCGCACCGCATAGACTTTGCCCTCGTCCATGCTGCCCACATATACGGTACCATCGTCCCCCAAGGCCAGCGACCGGGCACCGGGCGTTTGGTCGGTGTAGACCGTGATGCGAAACCCCCGGGGCAACCTGATTTCGCTCAGCACGCTTTCGGCCCGGATGTCGCAACAGACTGTTAAACCGATCGTGAACGCGGCGAGTTTCAGAGATTGTGAGAAAACCGTCGCGAGCGCCCCGAGTTCGCGCCGAGAGGCGCAGGCGTACAAGGGCGTACGTTGAGCATCGCAGGCGCGAACTCGGGGCGCGCAGTAGGCTTTTTTACAATCTCTCAGCCAAGAATGTTTGAATGCTTCCATGACTTCTCCCTCGGGGAGCTCAACGGTTGATGAGAGGCTTGCGCGGAAAAGGTGTTTAAACCGCGAGACGACTTGATTTTTAACGCCACGCCTCCAAATATGGTAACACCCACGAATTTTCATAGGCGATCAACAACCATGCGCATATTTCTGTTTCTGCTTACCAATGCGGCGGTGCTGCTTCTGATCAGCATCGTCTTTCACGTTCTGGGACTCGGTCAGTTTCTCGGGCAGCGCGGCGTTCATCTGAACCTCGACAGCCTGCTCCTGATGTCCGCCATCATAGGCATGAGCGGTTCCTTTATTTCGCTGATGATGTCCAAATGGATGGCCAAGCAATCCATGGGCGTTCACGTAATCGGGCAACCCGCCAATCAGACCGAACATTGGCTGGTCGAGACCATCCGCCGCCATGCGCAACAGGCCGGCATCGGCATGCCTGAGGTGGGCGTTTTCGATTCCTCCGAGCCCAATGCGTTCGCTACCGGTATGAACAAGAACGCGGCTTTGGTGGCCGTGAGCACCGGTCTTCTGCATCACATGAATGCCGACGAGGTGGAAGCCGTTTTGGGGCACGAAATCAGCCACGTCGCCAATGGGGATATGGTGACCTTGGGACTCATCCAGGGGGTAGTGAATACCTTCGTGTACTTCTTCGCCTCCATTGCCGGCCATGTAATCGACCGGGTAGTGTTCCGTTCGGAAGACGACCGTGGCGGTTACGGGCCCGCCTATTATTTGACGCAGATGGTGGCACAGATATTCCTCTCCATCCTCGCGACGATGGTCGTCATGTGGTTCTCCCGCTGGCGCGAGTTTCGCGCAGACGCCGGCGGCGCACGTTTGGCCGGCCAGGGCAAGATGGTCGGGGCGCTGAGGGCATTGCAGCGCGCCCATGACCATAGAGATCTGCCCGGCGAATTCGCTGCTTTCGGGATCAACGGCGGCTTGGGTTACGGCTTCAAGAAACTATTCATGAGCCACCCCCCGCTGGAAGAACGCATCGCCGCTCTCCAGAGCCAGCGTTAACCTAGATGCCCTACCCGCCCGCCCGAGAAATCAATTCGGGCGGGCTTTTTTATTTCGACTGATGGGTTTACATCCATGAACAACGAGTGGTTGACGTTTCTGACCGAAGACGCTGCGATCCCCGATCTGCCGACAAAGGCCGAAAGGATGGCATTCTGCGGTTTGACCGATTTGGGGTTATTGCGCGTTTCCGGCGAGGATGCCGAGATCTTTTTACAAGGCCAAACCACTTGCGATATCGCCGGCCTTAAATCCGATGACTCCGGTCTCGGCGCCTTCTGTAATCCCAAAGGCCGTGTTATCGCGAGCTTCCGTATTCTCCGCCATGGCGAGAGCTATTACCTCTTTGTTCCAGCCGATTTGGTCGAGACGATACACAAGCGTCTTAGGATTTATGTGTTGCGTTCGAAAGTTTCCATAGAGAACCTGACCGCACAATGGGGATTTATCGGCTTCTTCGGAACCGGCTCCGATCTGTCGAAGGTTTTCGCCTTTCACCAAAGCGGCGATGTGCTGACGATCCATATCGGCCAAAATTCCGAGCGCCTTTTGATTGCTGCGGAGACGGAAACTGCCAAGCGCATCTGGCACGGTCTCCGGTCGTCACCGGAACTCATCCCGGTCAACTCCTGCGCCTGGCGCTTGAAGAATATCGAAGAAGGTCTCCCGAGCGAAACACAGGCCACCAGCGAAGAATTCCTCCCGCAGATGCTCAATCTCGACGCCTTGGGCGGCATCAGCTATCGCAAGGGTTGTTATACCGGGCAGGAGGTCGTGGCGCGAACGCACTTTCTCGGAAACCTTAAACGCCGCATGTTTCGCCTACGGACGATTGGCGAGCGTGAGCCCAATCCCGGCGACCCGATCTATCAATCCGGTGAATCCGATGGACAACGGGTCGGCCAAGTCGTCGCGGCGGCACCTGACTCGGAGCGTGTGTTCCAACTGCTGGCAGTTCTGCCCATCGACCGTGCCCATGATACCGATCTTCGGCTTTATCGGCCCGACGGTCCCGCCACCGAGTTTCTGACGTTGCCCTATACTTTCGACGTTCCACAACCGTAATCTGAATAGAGTTCTCTGAATATGGATCTAAAAAACGAGCAGGTCTTTCTCGACTACGTCAAAGCCGCGATCGAGAACGACAAATTGCAACTGCCCACTATCCCAGAGGTTGCGCTGAAGGTTCGCCAGGCGATCAACAGCGACAACGCATCCGATGCCGAGATAGCACGAGCGATTTCCACCGATCCGGCGCTTTCTGCGCGACTCTTGCAAATCGCTAATAGTCCGCTCTATAGAGCCAGGCAGAAAATCGACAGTCTTCAAATCGCCATCACTCGAATGGGGCATAACACTATTCGCAGTCTGGTAATGAATTTGGCTATGAAGCAAGTTTTCAAGCCCAGTTCCCTGTTGTTGGAGCATTACTTTCACGACATATGGCAGCACAGCCTAAACGTGGCGGCCGTATGCCGCGCCTTGGCGCTGCGCGCCCGCCCATTGGATTCCGACCAGGCCATGCTCGCCGGCCTCATCCATCAGATCGGCAAGCTGCCGATCCTCACTTTGGCGGAAAAGTTTCCCGAGCTGTTGGAAGATCATTCGGTGCTTGAAAGCCACCTCGACACCTTGCACCCGCAAATCGGCAAAACCATCATGGAAACGTGGGGACTCCCGGACAGCTTGAGCCGGGCCGCGTGGGAATACCGGAATTTTGAGAGAGATTCCGGCTCGTCGCCCGATTACGTGGATCTGGTCCAGGTCGCCTATCTGGAAAGCGTGATGGGCACGAAAGCGGCCCCCGAAGTAGATCTATCGAGAGTCCCCGCCTTCACTAAACTGGGGCTCGATCCCGAAATCGAAGTGCTGGAAATCGAGGGCGTAGCGGTTGAAGTCGAAGAGGCCCAGCAACTGTTTGCGTAAGCGTGAAGTCAGTCGTAGGCCGGAATAAGCCCTTCGGCTTCGCTCAGGACAGGCTCCGCGTTTCCGGCGCTTGCATGCCGGAAACGGCTACCGCCCCTTCGACCGGGCTCAGGACTGGCTTATCCCGGCCTACCTGGGCTTGCTGAAGGAACACGCGCCGATCCATAGCTCGGATTGATCGATTCAGGACTGATAGCGCGGTGCGGACTGCAACCATTCATGCCATACCGCCATGCCTACGGCTAGAATCACCGGCCCTACAAACAGACCTATGAAACCGAAGCTGGTCAATCCGCCCAACACTCCGAACATCACGACGACGAACGGGATGCGGGTGGTACGGCTAATGACGAGCGGTCGGATCAGGTTGTCGATCCAACTCACGACCAAGCTTCCCCAGAGGAATAACGAGACTCCGGCCCAATAGTCTCCGTTGAGCATTAGCCATAGGCTCGCGGAAACCCAAACCACAACCGTGCCAAACGGGATCAGCCCGAGAAATGCCGTGAATGCGGCGAGAAGAACCGGCGCCTGGATGCCCACCATCCAATAGCCTATTCCGGCCATGGCGCCCTGGGCGATGGCCGTCAGCACGATCCCATAGACCACGGCCTTGACGGTGACTTCCGCCGTGGAAAGGTATTGGTCGGCTCTTTCGCCCAGTGCAAGTAACAATCCCTGGCGAACCTCATGAATCAGCCGATGCCCGTCGCGGTAGACGAAAAACATCAAAAACACGGTAAAGAAGAGCTTTGCGCCTATGTAACCGATTCCTTCCAACATGCCCACGAGTCTTCCGGAGAGCCCGGTCAACCAAGGCAATAAGTATCGACGCATCAGGCCCTGCAAGTCGTCGAATTGATCGAACACGAATTGCAGTTCCGCGCCGAGAATGGGAATACGCACAACCCACGGAGGCAATGCCGGTTTCTGGTCGAGCCAAGTGGGCAAGCGCTGAAAAAACTCGACCATCTCGGCTTGAAGGATAATGGTCAGTCCGATAAACGGGATGACCAGAAGCGAGCCCAAGAGCAAGGTCATGGCCAAAGCACTGAAGCCGCTACGTCCCTCCAGCAACCGTGTCAGCCAAACGTGAAGGGGCCATGTCGCATAAACAAAGATGACGGCCCATCCTATCGGCTCCAGGAAATTGCTCATGACCCGAAAGGTCAAGAGCGCCAGAATAGTCAGGGAAAGGCCGAGCGTGATAAAGCGCAGAACTCTGTCGATAATTAATACCCCGATGCGATAAAGGCAATTGCTTTACGCGTTAAACCTGACCATTCGGCCGAACCGTGCGGACAGCGATGTTTCCCAAAACGCGATTAATCATTAAGAAGCCAATGAGGCTTGTGATAGCCGCCACCGCGGCAAGACAAGCTAATCCGTTGCTTCTCCCCGTCAAGTTGAAGCGCCGTCAACTCCCCTCCCCACAAGCAGCCGGTATCGATCCCATAAACTCCGTCGTCCGCATAAAATCCCAGCGTCGACCAATGGCCGAAAACAATTTCGACCCCGATACTTTTCCGTCCCGGCACCTTGAACCATGGCATCAGATGAGGCGGTTGCGTCCCCGGAGCACCTTTTTCCCTGAAATCAGTACGCCCCAGCCGGTCGCAGTACCGGATGCGCGTGAGACAGTTGGTGATAAAACGCAGGCGATCCCAACCCTGCAAATTCTCGGACCATTGGTCGGGCTGATCGCCGTACATCTGTCGAAACAGCTCAATGAAATTATCGCCTTGCAAACAGCTCTCCACTTCCTTGGCATAGCGTTCCGCATCCTCCGCCCTCCACTGAGGCGGCAAACCGGCGTGAATTAGGTAAAATGCTCCTTCCCGATACAACAACGGTCGACGGCGCAACCAGTCGATGAGAGCATCCCGGTCGGGAGCGCTGAGCACATCGTCGAACGTGTCCCTGCGCTTCGTTTTCGACACGCCGTGCGCCACCGCGAGAAGGTGCAGGTCGTGATTGCCGAGTACGGTGACAGCCGCATCGCCCAGGGATCGGATCAATCGCAAGGTCTCCAGCGATCGGGGGCCGCGGTTGACTAAATCGCCCGTGAACCAGAGCCGGTCTGCAACCGGATCGAAACGGATTTTTTCCAGAAGGCGCTGAAGCTCGGCGAAACAGCCCTGTACGTCGCCAATCGCGTATATTGCCATCGATCAATGCAAGGTGCGCGGAATGGCCAGGGTGAACGACGGTATCTCGGCATCGAAATGCCTCCCGTCATCGGCGATCATCAGATATTCGCCGCGCATGGTACCCACCGGCGTCTCGATCATGGCGGCGCTGGTGTAGCGGAAAGATTCGCCCGGGGAAAGATGAGGCTGTTCGCCCACTACCCCTTCGCCGCGGACTTCCTGTATCTTTCCGTGAGCATCGGTAATGATCCAGTGGCGCGACAATAATTTGGCGGGCACATCGCCCGCATTGCGGATGGTGATGGTATACGCGAAAACGTAGCGGTTTGTCTCGGGAGCGGACTGCGCTTCCAGATAGCTGGTGACGGCGGCGATATCGATACGGTACTTATTGCTCATGACTTGGACGATGGTTACAAACGAGTGATTTTTTCGGATAGTTTAAACGGAAGAGCGTTCTTCAAGTACCCTTGGCACCTGTTTGAGACTTTCACTGCAATGCCGCGGTCGCGGGTGTGCTGTAGGTTAATCGACCACTTCAGGGAAAGTCTTCGGGCCAAACCGAGCTTCGTTATGTCAAAGAAAGCCTTGCTAGCTCTTATACTCCTCGCCTCAGTAAGCACCTTGAGGGCGGAGGATCCGAATCAGGCCTTATTCGTCGCGGCCGCATCCGGACAGGTGGAACGTTTGGATTCGCTGCTCGCGCAGGGGGCGGACGCCAACAGCAAAAATGGCTCCGGCCGCACACCGCTGATGGGCGCGGCGTTCTCGGGCAATGTTCGGGTAATCAAAAAGCTTCTGACTTTCGGCGCCGATCCCAATGCAGTGGACAATCGAGGCGTAACCGCACTCATGGAGGCTGCGGCGCAAGGCTACGAGGAAGCCGTCAAAGCCTTAATTGCTGCGGGAGCGGACGTTGCCGTGAAGGACGGCTCGGGCCTTAGCTCGACAGATCGGGCAAAGCAAAGCGGGCATATTCGGATCGCAGCGCTATTGGAACAGGCCCTAACGGCTAAACCAGTCTCGGAAAGCACAGCAGACCGCGACGGGTCCGCGGCTAAAAAATCGGACACCGTCAAAAAATAACGGACCAGAAAACCACGAGGACAGGATCGTGCACATTCATATTTTGGGCATCTGCGGGACATTCATGGGCGGGTTGGCGATCATGGCCAAACAGATGGGCCATCATGTCACCGGTTCCGACCAAAACGTTTATCCACCCATGAGCACCCAGCTTGAAGAGCAAGGCATTGCGCTCATGAAGGGTTACAGCCCATCGAACCTGGACTCGGCGCCGGACTTGGTCGTCGTAGGTAATGCCATTTCCCGGGGCAATCCGGAGATAGAAGCGGTACTCAACCGGGGGATCGCCTACACCTCAGGTCCCCAGTGGCTTTACAATTATGTGCTGAAGAATGCCTGGGTCCTGGCCGTGGCCGGAACTCACGGCAAAACCACTACCTCGAGCATGCTGGCCTGGATTCTCGAATGCGAGGGACTCAAGCCCGGCTTTTTGATCGGAGGTATTCCGCTTAATTTCGGTTTGTCAGCGCGGCTGGGCGAAGGCCGATTCTTCGTGGTCGAAGCCGACGAATACGACACCGCTTTTTTCGACAAACGCTCCAAATTCGTCCATTACCGTCCGCGCACGACGATTCTCAATAATCTGGAATTCGACCACGCCGACATTTTCTCCGATCTGGCCGCCATCCAGCGGCAATTTCACCATTTGATACGCAGCATTCCGGGGAATGGTCTGATCATTGTTCCGGAATCGGATAAACCTCTCGCCGAGGTCCTGCAAATGGGCTGCTGGACCCCGGTCGAGAAAACGACTTTAGAAGACAGCGCCGGGGACGTAGTCTGGCGGGGTGACCTGTTAGCGCCCGACGGCACCCGCTTTCAGGTTTTCCACCAAGGAAAGCCCAGCGGTATCGTGGAATGGAATCTGACGGGCCGGCATAACGTGATGAACGCGCTTTCCGCGATCGCGGCTGCCCATCACGCGGGCGTAAATCCCGAACAAGCCGCGGCCGCGTTAAGCACGTTTAAAAACGTACGGCGCCGACTGGAAGTGCGGGCCTGCGTTAACGGTGTCACGCTTTACGATGATTTCGCCCATCATCCCACGGCCATCGCAACGACACTCGAAGGCTTGCGCGCCCGTGTCGATAACGCCCGAATCATTGCCGTGCTGGAGCCGCGATCCAACACCATGCGCATGGGGGTTCATGTAGACACTCTGGCTGATTCGTTAAAGGCGGCCGATCGGGCCATCATTTTCCAGCCCGACGATCTCGGTTGGGATGCGGAAAACGCAACCAAAGGAGCCAAACATATCAGCACATGCCATTCGCTGGATTCGCTAGTGGATCAATTAGCGCGGGACGCTCGCCCCGGTGATCACCTGGTTTTCATGAGCAACGGCAGCTTCGGGGGAATTCACAAGAAAGTCGAAGATGCTTTACGGCGGAGCTAATCACTTTATGCCCCCTCTCCTGCTGCGAGAGGGTTTGAAAGAGGAGAATTGCAACCATGCGCGTTTCCAACAGAGCGATAAAAGCCATAGTTGAGGCCGCCAAGTCCGTGGCAGGTAGCGATGCCTCGGTCTGGCTTTTTGGTTCTCGTGTGAATGAGAACGCCCGTGGCGGGGATATTGATCTGTTTGTTGAATCCCAACTCCAGTTGGAAAATCGGGTTGCCGCAGCATGTCAAATCGGAGCGAAAATCCAGATGACTCTAGGCGAGCAACGTGTCGATGTGATCGTAAAGGATAGGTCTACCAAGCCGCAGGCAATTCATGACATCGCGAAAAACCAGGGAATCAGGCTATGTTAACCACCGACAAATTGCTCAAAGTGCAAACCCTGGCCACAGTTGTCCAGAAAGAATCCCGTCATCTCGATTTGACCACCAGAAGGCTTTTCACGAGCAATGATTTCTCGTGGTTGAGCCGGCTTGAAGATGATCCCGATTTGTCGGAACGCGTTGACGCTTTCGTGGGACGTTTTGGCAGATTGCAGGATACGCTGGGCGATAAACTCATTCCGCAGGTCTTATTGTTGGAGGAAGAGGCATTAGGTACCGCGTTGGACAATCTAGGAAAAGCGGAACGCCTGGGCTGGCTACCCAGCTTGGCTCAGTGGTTGGAAGCCCGTGGGTTGAGAAATCGCATGGTACACGAATACGTTGAGGACCTCGCAGAGCTTCGAATGGCGCTGGCCCGGGGAAAGGAACTCGTGCCGCTGCTGATCGAAACCGCAGAAAACGTGCTGGGTTTGTTGCGCCGTCGGGGTTACATCTCTTGAGTCGCGATCACTGGAATTATTCCAATCGCCTTCCAGCGGCTTAAACTCCACCCATCCTTGAAAAGCATGGCTCCGGGAATATCCAGGAATTGGACGCAATGAAGCAGATTTCCGTAATCATCGTTAACTTTAATGCCGGCCGGTTTCTTTCCGACTGCGTGCGCTCGGTACTCGCTTCCACCGTACCGGTCGAAGTGATCGTCGCCGACAACCAGTCTACCGATATAAGCCTGGATATCCTGCGCCAGGACTTTCCCGGAGAAGACCGGTTGAAGATCATAGAGAACCAGGAAAACCTCGGCTTCGCCAAGGCCAACAATGTCGCCCTTCCTTTTGCACAAGGCGATTATGTCCTATTCCTGAACCCGGACTGCCTGATCTGTCCCGATACACTTGCCAAAATGCTGGCTATCATGGAGGAGCACCCGCAGGCCGGGATGGCGGGTTGCTTAATCCGCAACCCCGATGGCAGCGAACAGGCGGGATGCCGACGCGCCGTACCAACGCCTTGGCGGACGTTTGTCCGGCTCACTTATCTATACAAGCTCTCGAAGTACCATCCAAAGCTAAACAGTTTCATACAAACAGAGGTCCCGCTGCCGGCCGAACCCGTCGAGATCGAAGCAATCTCCGGTGCGTTCATGCTGGTTCGGCAGAGCGCCCTAGAAGCAGTCGGCCCCATGGACGAAGGCTATTTCATGCATTGTGAGGACTTGGACTGGTGCATGCGCTTTCGGCAGGCGGGATTCCAGATTCTCTTCGTGCCCGACATCGAAATCTTACACGTTGGCGGCGTTTGTAGTGCCTCACGACCTGCCTTAGTCGAATATTACAAACACAAAGGCATGGTGCGCTTTTACAGAAAGTTTTTCCGCCACCAATATCCGGCCTTTTTAATGTGGCTTGTAATGCTTGGGATTGGCATTCGATATTTAACAAAAGCGCTAGTTCTTATGATCAGCCAGAGAAAGAAAGTCGCCAGCACCGACTCGCCAAGCGTATATCCTCAATTGATTGAATCTCCAGGACATACTGCTCCGAAACGGCGGGTAATTGTCACCGGAGCAACCAGCCTCGTCGGTGATTTCTTGTTGCCCGCTTTAGCTCAAGCAGATTTCGAGGTTCATGCCATAAGCCGAAAACCTCAAACACCATTGTCCCGTCGATATATTATTTGGCATCGTCACGATATCAGCAATGACCGATTGGCTCAGACTTATGGAGCCGAAATATTGATCCATCTAGCCCCTTTATGGACGCTGCCGCCCATACTCGATGAACTCGCCGCTGGCGGTGTAAAACGCATTATTGCCTTTAGCTCGACCAGCCTTTTTACGAAAGAGAAATCGGGATACGAACAAGAGCGCCAAATGGTCACCAGGCTTAAAAAATCCGAGGAGGACCTACAAACTCTTTGCGCAAAACACAATATCGATTGGACGATTTTTCGTCCCACGATGGTTTACAGCTTGGGAAGAGACAAGAATGTCACGACTATCGCCCGCTTTATCAAGCGATTCCGATTCTTTCCTTTGGTTGGAACCGGGAATGGATTACGCCAGCCTGTTCATGCGGAAGATTTAGCATTAGCGTGCCTTGAGGCTATGGATAATCCAAGAACATTCAACAAGTCTTACAACTTAAGCGGTGGAGAAATCCTCACCTATCGAGATATGGTAAGTCGGATATCCATGCATCTTGGCGCTAAATGCAAGATTATCCATATACCCCTCCCAATCATGAGATTTGCTCTAGGCTGGTTATCCAATCTACCTGGTTATCGAAAAGTTACGCCGGAAGCCGCGAATCGTATAAATTTGGATATGTGTTTTGACCATTGTGAGGCGGCTTCCGATATTAACTTTACACCCCGCCATTTTCTGACGCATTGATTAGATCAATTAGTAGACTTACGACAAATACCAAATTATTTGTCAGATTTACCTACCTGCGATCTATTGATGAACTTGGTGATTTTGCTTCGTAAATTAAGTGATTTGATCGGCGCTGGAAATCCTTTCACCATCATTCTTCTGATATCTGCACTCTGAGCCTTACGTTTAGCTTGAATAGCTTTGCGCTTTTTTAGCATAGACGGAATGCCTTTTACAGCATCTATCTTTGCGTTTAATATCACCCTGCCTTGACCAAAAAAGGCAAACGAAAATATGCTGATGACATTTAAAATCAGATGCTGGGGAAGATAAACCCAGAACAAAGGGTATGGCATGTTTTTTATGTATGTCCATACGATGTTGCGATGGCCATGGTACACCGAAAAATTACTGTGCCGCCCTGTCGAAGCCGATCCTACATGTAGGACAACAGCATCTGGGACGTAAAGACAGCGATATCCGGCAAGGCGCATACGGAAGCCTAGATCCACATCTTCCACGTAGCAGAAATAATCTTCGTCAAAGCCGCCCACTTCTAAAAAGGTATCCCTACGATAAAGCGCTGCGGCTGCACAGGGTGAGAAAATCTCCACAGGCTCCATATAGGCATTACTAGCGTTAGACCCATGTCCCTGCCGCCACACTAGCCCACTCGTATGATATGTATCTCCGACGCCATCTAATAGCTTTGGATCGTTGGCGGCTAGTAAACGGCTTCCAAAAAAAGAGTAGTCCGAGTATTCCTTCGTTGCCTTTAGTAGATTGCTCAGCCAGTCTGATTCAGGAAATGCGTCCGGATTTAAGAGGGCTATCCAATCACAGTCCTTTACCAACTGGGCTGCAACATTATTTCCCGCGGCAAACCCTCGGTTTTCGCCTAAACAAATGATTTCAGCAGACTCCAACGCAGACTTAGCGCTAGCTAAGGTGTCGTCGAACTCGCCGTTATGTATAACTATTGTGCGGAATTCTCGGAATGTCTGCCTTCGAAGTGAAGATAAGCATTTGCTTAAGAAAGGACCGGAATTCCAACTAACGATGATGACAGCGATCTTAGGCATCGGATCGATCATCGATATTAAGCCAAATGCAAGGCCAACAATTGCCAAGAACTATTATCGGGTGTCAGTAACCGGATGTGTATCAGATTTCCCGCAATATCAAGATCACTACCGATATATACAAACTTTTCGTCACATTTGGATAGAGCTCTTGCTGGATATCCGTTTATGCATACATCCAGATTCGCGGTGCCTTTGCACTGAATAAATAGCTCATGTGGAACCGCATCTTTGTACCAAGGTAGAAAGATCTCGCATTCACCTTGCACTTGATCCGAATAAGAGTCGACGCCATAGAGCGCTCTTCGTTTCGACAACGAGCGCCGATGCAAAAGGCCTTTGATGAAACGGATAAGATTTATTCCATGAAATGCACTCTGTTCACTGAAAGACCGATGCTTTGATAAAAGATCCTGATAATAGAATCCAACCATGGATCGGATTGTATGCTTAAGATCGGTATTGTGCTTTAAGTGGTTAAATATCTCGATATATCTCGCCTTGGATCCACTGGCCGTCTTGGTTTCCTGATACATCCGTACAGCGGATAAAGGTTTTTTCAGATAATAAAATTTCGCACCAGTCTCGTAGAGGCGCGTCCACAAATCCCAATCCATGATGTAGTGCAAGTCGGGATTAACTGGCCCCGCCTTCTCTAAAGCTTTTCGGCGGACAAAACAGGATGGCTGCGAAATACAGCAGCTCCGTTTAATTAATGAGATATCGTCGCTAATTTCAGGAAAATATCTCGAAAATTGGCCGTTCTGATCCACGAATACGCAGTCACCATAAACCACGTCAATATCCGGCCGTTCAACGAATATTCTCTCAACCTCTTTTAAGGTATAGGGAAAGTAATAATCGTCCGCGCATAGCCATGCGACTATGTCGCCGCAGGTGTGATCCCAGCCTTCTTGAATAGCCGCGGACTGACCTTTGTCGGGACCGTGCCGGTGATAGCTCAAGATATCTCGATGATCGTCAAGCACGCCCTGAACGCTATCGTCCGGAGTCGCATCCATCACAGCTAGCTCGATAGAGCTAGCCTGTGCGCGAATGCTCGCCAGTGCCGTGGGAAGAAATTGGGCTTGCCCAAATATGGGCATGGCTATGCTGAATTGCACCAGTCGATCTTTGGACTTAAGTTGTATGCCAGGCGATCTATTACGACTCTTTACGTTCACCGGAGAAAGTCGCAAGGTAATCCTGATAAGCCATTGCAATGCCCTCCGGAAGCGATGTTTTTGCCCGCCAGCCGAGCTGGCTCAAGCGCGTAACATCGAGCAGCTTGCGTGGAGTGCCGTCGGGCTTGGTGGTATCCCAAACGATCTCGCCTTTATATCCGACAATTTCGCGGATTAGCTCAGCGAGCTCTCGAATCGAGAGGTCCTCACCGCAGCCAATATTGATCAGCGGCGGCTGATCGTTGGAGGTGCAAATACCCGAAAACTGATTTTCAGAGAGGGTCATGAGATGGAGTACGGCGTCCGCCAGGTCATCGCTATATAAGAATTCCCGTCTTGGCGTTCCCATACCCCACACTACGACGGCATCGGCATTAGCTTCTTTTGCTTCATGCATTTTACGGATCAACGCCGGCAGAACGTGAGATGTCTCAAGATCGTAGTTATCGCCCGGCCCATAGAGATTGGTAGGCATAACCGCCAAATAGCGTGTCCCATATTCGCGGTTATAGGCCCAACACATCTCGATGCCGGCAATCTTGGCCAAGGCATAAGGCCGATTGGTGAACTCCAAGGGACCTGAAAGCAGATAATCCTCGTTTATCGGTTGAGGACAGTGGCGCGGATAAATGCAGGAAGAGCCCAGGAATAATAGCCGCTTAACCCCAACCCGCATCGCCTCATGAATCACATTGGTTTGGATAGCCAAGTTTTCATGGATGAACTGCGCCGGGTAAGTAGAGTTGGCTAGGATACCTCCCACCTTGGCGGCACACAGAAACACGTATTCGGGGCGTTCCGTTTCGAAGAACGCCTTGACCGCCGGCTGATTCGTCAAATCCAGCCCGCTGTGACCTCGAGTGACAATATCGCTGTAGCCGCGCGCATGCAATCGGCGGTGAATGGCCGATCCCACCAGACCGGTGTGACCGGCTACGTATATCTTGTCCTGTTTATCCATTGCTTACTCGTGATAATCGTAGGTGCGATAACCTTCACGGCGGCATAGCTCGTCCTTCTCGGCCTGTTTCAGATCCTCACGCACCATTTCGGTAACCAATTCCTTAAAGGTTGTCTTCGGATGCCATTCCAGCTGCCTTTTTGCCTTGGCAGGATCGCCGAGTAGGGTTTCCACCTCGCTGGGCCGGAAGTAACGGGGATCGACGGCCACGACGATACGGTTTTCCCGTGAAGGTTCGTTCAGGCCCGACGTTGCAATTCCCACCTCATCGACCCCATGCCCTTGCCATTCAATCCCAATTCCTACCTCGCCGAACGCTACTTGGACAAATTCGCGAACCGAATGCTGCTCTCCGGTGGCAATCACGTAATCCTCAGGTTTGTCCTGCTGTAGCATGAGCCACTGAGCTTCCACGTAATCACGCGCATGGCCCCAATCCCGCTTGGAGTCCAGGTTACCCAGATAAAGCTTGTCCTGAAGGCCAAGCTTGATGCGCGCAACGGCACGGGTGATCTTCCGAGTAACGAAGGTTTCACCGCGGATCGGCGATTCATGATTGAACAGGATGCCGTTACAAGCATACAGGCCATAGGCCTCACGATAGTTTACGGTGATCCAGTAGGCATAAAGCTTGGCCGCAGCATAAGGCGACCTTGGATAAAAGGGTGTCGTTTCCTTCTGGGGAATTTCTTGGACGAGGCCATACAGCTCGGAGGTGGACGCCTGATAGAACCGGGTTTTCTTTTCCAATCCCAGAATGCGGATGGCTTCCAGAATCCGCAAGGCCCCCAACGCATCCGAGTTGGCCGTGTATTCCGGTTCCTCGAAAGACACGGCCACGTGACTCTGCGCCGCGAGATTGTAAATCTCGTCCGGCTGAATTTGCTGAATAATTCGAATCAGGCTGGTTGAATCCGTCAAGTCCCCATAATGCAGAATAAATTTACGGTTCTCGACATGAGGGTCTTGATATAGATGGTCTATACGATCGGTATTAAAAAGGGATGCGCGCCGTTTGATACCATGGACGACATAGCCTTTGCTCAACAACAACTCAGCAAGATAGGCACCGTCCTGCCCCGTAACTCCGGTTATGAGTGCTTGTTTAGTCACTTCTGATCCTCGAATAAGCAATTTTTTGGATGTAACGATTATTTATGTTCTGCACTAACACGCGTTCTAATGCCAAAGTGACGTAGCGAGATTTCCAGATTATTCACGGTCAGATATTCTCGTAATATCTGCTTATCTATATATATTTATCGCCACGCCTCTATGACAAATGAATCGTGGGACGAATATTCCTAACCCAACCAGCTACTAGGTTATTCTACATGGACTTCGGTATATTCTACCTGCATGTCTTTATTCCGTGGCCAAAACCATGCAACCCCTTCTTGAACAGGGGACAAAACAAGCCGATACTTCCCTTTTTGTTTTGGGGCTTTGATATTCACTACTAGCGATATCTCCTCTCCGGAAAATAACGCTTCAGGAAGTGCGGTCCGGTTACCCTCCAGCATAATACGCTGTCCTTGCTCATCGAACCATAAATACGCCATATGAACAAGCTGACCCGAATCAAGCCGCCCGTTTGCAGGCCATGGTTGACTACTGGTATTTTTGAGCGCTATAGGCACATTAATCAGCTCGCCGCTGTGCCACTTTTGTGGCACCTTGTCAAACCTAACTTCATATTGAAAATCATAGAGCGTTTCAATCGGTATTTGACGGGGCTCTCGATATTTTTCATATACTTTATATCCGACACGTGGAATGGCTTGATTAAGATTTTCCTTGCAATCATTCCAACTCGTGCCCAAGCAAATTTCCATTATATGAACTAATGTCATTCTCGGAATAAAGCTTTCGCTGGTTGATTCGAAGAGGCGACGGTAAATAGAGCCAACCTCTAATTCCGGACTCGGGGAGTCGAAAGGTGTCGTCAGCACCCAATCTCCTACCCTCGCTATATGAGGGTTCTCGTCATGTAACGCAGAAAAAGCTAATGTTCTATGCTGATTGAAAATGGTCAAATTATCAGGGGGTACTGACGCGTGAAGATCATAAACGGTAGGTCCTAATTTATGCAGATCAAGAAATTGAATTAAACTCCAAAAAATCTCAATACCTCGTCCCGCACTAATATGGTCTAATATAATCGAAATACGCCTACCAGGCCTAGACACTGACTCCATCTTCAACTTCTCATCCAAGAAATTGATTAAATCTGTATAGTTAATTGGTATTGCTTTATTTTTTTCGTAATCCGATAACGCAATGGGCAACTGATTGATAGTTAGTACACACAGCGCCACTATAAGTGGCATGCGCCACAATCTAGGAATGGTTACTTTTTGGTGTCCAACATAGGATGCTATTGCAGGGATTCCGAAGGCATAAGCCGGCAGAAGATAGTAGGTATTATAAATGCGAAGAGCGAGAAATACTGTTGCATATGCCAGTGCGCCACACAACAAAGAATCAGATAATGTCCAACTGGATCGCCTCATCGAAATATAGCATATACGAACCGCTGTTATCGGCGCAAGTATAAGCCAGATAAAAGGATCATTATCTATAAACTCACCTAGGATCTGTTTGAAGGTTTGTGTATGAAAAGTGTAATAACCAACTATTTTTTTCGTAAAAATAAAAAGATAATACCAGATACCATAAGCTAAGGTGGCCACTATAACTGCGACTAGTAACAAACTTAGAACGTGGCTTCGCCCCATCCTCAGTTGTCGAAATAACTCTGGTATCGCAAAGAACAGAATAAGAATAAATCCAGGTTCTTTATAGAAAAAAGAGATCACTGCAATTACAAATGCCCCAAGCAGCAGAAATCGATTGCGATCATCCAACTCAGCTTTTTGGTAACAGATGATAAACGCTAATAGCAAAATAACTTGATTAAATTCACCAACATGTAGCCTCGTCGATGCATTGGCAAACCCTACACTAAGAAGCAATAGCGCCAACATTAGAAGCGAAACGGGACGTGATACTCCAGACGATGTCAATATGTGTAACAGTAGATAACCAACGACCAGAGTTTTGACTGCGTTCCATGCATAGAATATCTTAGCGCTCGGAGAGAACACATTAGACAGCACAACATAATCTTGTGCCGTCAGTGGAACATACCTCCCTACCTCCGGCATGACATAAAAGCCGAATGGCTTTCCTTGAAGCAAAGTGGACGCAAATCGATGGTCATCCAAAGGACCAAATCCACCATTTGCACCAACCCAAAATGCCACGCCATAAATCAAAAAATACGTCATGATCCAAAAAATGAACCAGCGCAAGATGTTTGAACTCATTTATTTTTTTGAAGCAGCGTAAGGGTAGCGAACGATAGTTTGCGTGCAAGGCTAGTTCTATAAAAGTATTTTTCTAGCCCAAACAAGAATCGAACAGTACTCTCGCCGCCCAGATTTAGAATGGGAAAGGCGTCCGGATTGTAGTACATGATATAGGCGAGTAATCCTGGATATATTTGGTCTACTATGTGTAGTCCAGAAGCAGCATAAAGTCGGTTTAACTCATCCAAATTGTAGGCTCGCTCGGTTTCATCATCAAAAATCTTGTTGGATTTATAGATGCGCTCACGAACGAAGCGAAACAGAGAGTTGTTCTGGGTGGGTTCAAAATTAATAAAGTATCCGCCTGATTTGAGAGCGCTAGTGATTCGATCAAGCACATCTTTAGTGTGCGCATAGACATGATGCAGTCCACCAATAAGGATAATGACGTCATACTGCTCTGAAGCCTCGAAGCATGTCACATCTCCCACGAAAATGTTCGTGTCGGGATAACGTAGTTTTGCTTCGTCAACCAATGGTCTGCTGAAATCGAAACCCGTATATCGAATGGGCTCTCCGAAGTGCGTTTCAAGAATAGCTTTTCCCTCAGAATATCCACACATCGGCTCAAGAACTTTATTGCCGTTACAAAGAAGGTTACGCTTATCTTCAAAGAAGCTCTTCCACAATAGATACTTGAATCTTAAATGATTGCGATTTTGTCGAGCGAAAAAATACTGTTCCGATACGCCTTCGAAGTGCTCTCTCTGTCTCTCTATATCATTCATTCTTTCCAACCATATCTGAAATAGCCAGCGTTACTATACCCGCCAAAATAAGCACGACCCCCATTATCTTTGCAGAATCAAACTGCTCCCGTAATACGTAAACCCCTACTATCTGGGTGCCGAAGATTAACGAACCGGCTGCAAGAGGAAATGCGACTGATAATGGATAGAGCTTAAGGATAATGAGCCATAGTCCAAATCCACTAGCATATGCCAAAAAGCCGACTATGTAACCGATGCTCAATCCAAAGGCTGTTGCTTTCAATTTATACAAGCCAAACAGACTAAGCGCTACGTAAAGAATAAGAAAAAGCGGCTTAATTAACGAGATCATCTTCGATAATGAACCGAGGACGGCGTTTAGTTTCAAGATAAATTCTCCCTATATATTCGCCAATAATTCCGAATGAAAACAGCTGAATTCCACCCAGCAAATATATTGGAAGCACTACTGATGCCCATCCTGGAATCGCATCTGCAAAAAGAAATTTGCGTGCTACTACATATATAGACATTATCAACGAAATAAGAGTGAAGATACCTCCTAACGCAGCAATGACTCGCAACGGTACTACGCTAAAAGAAGTAATTCCGTTGAAGGCAAACGAAAGCATTTTCCGGAACGTATATTTCGAGATGCCGGCGGTACGATTTCTTACGTCAAAATTAACCGTAGATGTATTAAACCCTAATTGGTGTATTAAGCCACGCAAAAAAAGGTTTCCTTCCTCAAATTGTGCAAGAGCATCAAGTGCTCTCTTCGACAATAGCCGATAATCGGCATGATTTCGAACAATCGTCACCCCCATTAACGACATTAAGCCATAAAATAATTCGGCAGTTCCTCGCTTAATTAGCCCGTCTGTTTCGCGATCTCGACGTACACCCAAAACTATATCAAACCCCTTTGAATACTCTTCCAAAAACCTTGGAATAGCAGTTTCATCCTGTTGGAGATCGGCATCAATAGATATCGCGCAATCACATTGATCTTTTACACGAAGCAATCCGGCAAGTAACGCGTTTTGATGTCCGAAGTTTTTTGAGAGCTTAAGTCCGTGGATTGTATTATCCGTCTCTGAATACGTCTTTATAAGTTCCCAAGTGCGATCACTACTACCATCATCCACAAGGCAGATAAAACTTCCTTGCCGCACGATATTCGAATTTATTAGAGTTTTAAGGAGCTCCGTGAGGCGATGAATTGTTTCTTGAATAATCTCCTGCTCGTTGTAACAGGGGACTACAATGGCAAGAATAGGTGACGCCATAGAATAGTAAACGATATGTTAATGTTGAGAATATATGCTTAATCGAGACTAAACTTAGAAATTAGATTTCTCGATGCACTATTTTCGCGTCTTGGCAGGACTTTCTAACTAGAAAGAATTTCGAGGTGGTGATTAACCATCATTGAAATCATTTCTTTAAAGCGAGTTTTTGGTGTCCAATCTAGGAGAGTTCTAGCCTTAGATGCGTCAGCCACCGTGGGTCCAGTTTCCGTCGGGCGCACGAAACGCGGATCGACAATCACATAATTTTCCCACTCTAAACCTACGCAATCGAAAGCTGCCTGGCACAACTCCCTGATCGTGCGGATTTTGCCCGTTCCGATGACGAAATCATCAGGCTTATCCAGTTGCAGCATGAGCCACATAGCTTCAGCGTAATCGCCCGCATAGCCCCAATCCCTCTTTGCATCCAGATTCCCGAGAGAGAGCTTGCCATTTTTGACAATAGGCTCACCTTCTTCGTTGTATGCGGGCGAGTTCATGATTCCCAGCTTGATACAGGCAGCCCCGTAAGTAACTTTCTGAGTAATGAAATGCATGCCTCGTCTTGGGCTTTCATGATTGAACAGAATGCCGCAAGCGATGAATAGACCGTAACTCTTGCGGTAAATATGGGCGATATTGTGAGCGTAGACCTTCGCCGCCGCATAAGGGTTGACAGGATTGAAGGGCGTGCTCTCCGTCTGCGGAGTTTCGACTACCTCGCCGAACATTTCCGATGAAGAGGCCTGATAAATCCGGCAGTCCGGTTTCATCATACGCACCGCGTCGAATAGCCTATGGGCACCGAGGGCAGTCGCCTCTCCTGTCTCTAAAGACAAATTCCACGATTCACCCGGATGCGACTGCGAAGCGAGATTGTAAACCTCATCCGGCTTATACCTTTGTATGGCCGAAGCCAGGGAAACACTATCAATGAGATCACCATAGGCAATCTCTATTTTTCCTGCGAGGTGAGAGATGGTATTAGGTTTAACAAATGAGCTCTTGCGCCCGAACCCAACTACTTTGTAGTCTCGTTCAAGTAGAAACTCCGCCAGATAAGAACCATCTTGTCCTGTGATCCCTGTAATGAATGCTGTTTTTGAGTTACTCACGGCCTGCCCAATTTAGCTTGTCAAAACTTCCGCGAAAAGAGCCTTAGCCCCCTTTTCTTCGGGTGAGAACGATGAAACGAACGAGCTTCTCATTTTGCATCCCTTCATCCGAACCTTCCCCCAAGGGAAGAAGGATCAAAACGTGAAAATCCTTTAAATTTAAATATTGTTGTAATTAGTAGGTCTATTTACATGCCGAATTAGCATCTTTTATAAGACCTCAGACTACCTGCCTTTCCGAAAAAAGATTAGTGTCCAGAAGCTGAAAAGAAAGCTTCCGATCTGCGCCGTCTACTACGTAGTTTGAAAATATAAAGGTTAAGTCTTGGCCGTTAATAAGTTTTGAGTCGAATGCCACTCTATGAAGCTGCTCTTTCTCTAAAGAGAATGTTCCGATTAGTACCTCTCCGGCTTTTACATCCAAAGTTACGTCCACCGGAGCTTTCCCTTCAATGTAACGCTCCTGCTGTGTAATTGTGGCCTCTACCGGGATTCTAAAAACAGGAGCCAGCCAGTTATCATGCCAGAACCCAAAAACTTTGGCGCCCGTACTGGGGATCTTATCCAGAAGATCCGCCATCTTCGTGGAGGACTTCCTGTTAATCCAATTCATTAAGAAGCGTTTCCCCTTGGAATAGAGGATTCTTGCGATAAGTCTAGAATTGTAATTCTTGCGATTAAGCCATTTGTGATGAAGATAGGGCATAACCTTATAAGCAACCGGAACACGCCGCATCAGTGATGACCCTATACCGGATCGCTCGTAACATAAATAATGCCAATAGCCTTGAACATAATTCATATGCACGTATCCACCGTGTTTCCGACAGACTCGAAATATTTCGTTGTATATTTCGCCTCTGCGAGACATTGTTTTAGTCTCAGGGTAGAGCCTAGACGCGGCAAGATTATCACTTATATATCTTATCGCTCCTCCTGAACGACCAAACCTAAGCCAATACTCGTAATCCATAACGCAGTTAAGCGTCTCGTCAAACAGCCCGACGCTATCAATTACACGCCGGCGCCAGAAGGTTGCGGGCTGGCAAATCATGCAGTCTTGCATAAGGCGTCCAAACGAGTAATCGGCGGTGTTATATCGGCCTATGACATGGTCATTTTCATCTATATAGTCTGCATCGCCATATACCAGGTCGCAGTCCGGGTTCCGTCGAAAAAAATCCACGACCTTTTGTATGGCAGAAGGCGCCAGTATATCGTCCGAATTCAAATAACAAACTATGTCGCCTTTTGCCAAACGAAGCCCTTTGTTTATAGCGCTCGTTTGACCAGTATCCTTTTCCGAAATCCAAAATAGCTTCCCCTCATATGATTTCAGAATCGCCACAGATTCATCAGTGCTCGCACCATCGATAACCAAGTATTCGATATTTGGGTAAGTTTGATCTAGAACGCTTTCTATGGTGCGCGCGAGATATTTGCCCTGGTTGTACGATGGCGTAACGATCGATACCAACGGAAATGCCGAAGGAGAATCGAAAACGGGAGAATCTACCGAGCTTTTCCGATTCTTCGATACAACTCTGATAAAAGCTTCAAATAAATTCAGCGCGGCCTTTTCCCACGTAAAATCATTCAAGCGTTCTTTACCTTTACTGATGAGATCCTGTCGCAATTGCGGATCCTCAGTAATTCTGAGCATTAAATCGCTTATTGCCTCAATGTCCGTAGGGTCGCAGCTTAGAATGGCGTCCGCCCCAACTTCCGGTAGGCTGGTCGTATTGCTGCATATCACCGGAGTACCCGCATCGAAAGCTTCCAACAGTGGTATTCCAAACCCCTCATACAACGAAAAGAACACCAGCGCGGTCGAGCGTTCTAAAAGGGCGCGGAGCAGTTGAGGTCTTATGAAACCTAGATGTTGTATGGGAAGCCCTTCGTAATCCTCGCTAATCGCCTGCCAGCCGGAAGGATGTCCAGTGAACAAAAAGCGTACATCCTTCCTCCCGGATTTCCGAAGATATAGATCAAAGGCTTTAAGCACCCGAGGATGGTTCTTATGCTTCCAAAGATTGGCCGGATAGATGAAGTATTGTCGGTCGGGAATCAACTGACGTTCCGCGTCCGTGAGATCCCAGGCAGCATCAACCCTATGCTGTTTTTGTAGTGCGGGCTTAACTACAAATATGTCCTGAATATTATCGCCGTAAAAATCGCAAATGGTTTGCTTTGCAAAATCGGAGATTGTTGCAATTGCTCCCGCACCGTAAACGGCACGAGGAAAGCATTCTCTACGGCTTCTCAATATATTGGGATCGAAAAATTCCGGATATCTCTCATGCTGAATGTCCGGAATAAGGAAAACCTGCTTCTCTAACGGAAAAACAAAAGTATCTTCCGCAGGATAGCTCCGAAACAGTACCTGAATCTTTTCCTCATCCAGAATTCTGTCGACAGCCTCCCAGTAATTAGCCGCGGGTACAGTTATAAACTTTACATTATTTCTATTTGGCTCTAATAAGCCACGATTGAAAATCGTACAAAAAACAAAAAATTCCTCTTCGGGGTGCATGGAAAAAAGCTGATCCAGAACGCCCTTAAGAAGCTGAGTTATTCCTCCAGCCTCACCCAAAGTGATATTTCTTAACTCGATTCCAATTTTCATTATTAAACTCCACTCTGCCTCGAATTAAATTGTATCCTCTGGAAAACCGTCTTGTGTCGCGCCATAGCGCTTTAAGAGTTGACTCGTCGATCCCCAAAAGCTCTCGATATGATGTCTGAAGTCCTGAGGAAAAATGTCCTCGTGTTCTCTTGAGAACTGATGAAGCGTATCGAGAAAATAGCAAAGGACACCCGGCGTAAAGGCCATACCGCTGTGTTTTTGCGCAATTTGTCTTAACTCCTCAATTCTCTCAAACCCTCCAGTAGCAGTCTTGGTATTAGAATATTCCCGTGACGCAGCGAGCAGCCTATTAATCGCAACTGGTGGCGCTTCATGTGCTAAACGAATCCATAGATCAGTATCCATACCGTAATGAAGGGCGGGATCAAGAAGTCCCGCCTTCAGCAAATATGTGTGATTGATGAATACGGCAGGCTGAAGTATATAGTTAAGTCCGAAAACGAGTGCATCCAGGTTGAATTGGACTCGTCCCACTGGAAAAAAACTGCCTTTAGTCACTCGTTCTTCGGTGACTCGTAACCCGTTTCCAAAATAAAAGGCGGCATCAGGCCTTTCCTTATAGGTCTCGGAGACTAAATCAAATGCTCCGGGCAAATAGTAGTCATCTGCATTCAGCCAAGCCACTATATCTCCGTTGGCCCGTTTAAAACCTTTGTTGATGGCATCGCTTTGACCTTCATCAGACTCACTTATCCAGTAACTTAAGTGCTGTTGGTATTTCCGTATTACCTCAACGCTCTTATCTGTAGATCCACCGTCAAATATAAAATATTCGAGATTGCTGTAATTCTGATCAAGGACCGAATCGATGCACTGCTCCAAAAACAGCCCTTGGTTATACGAAGGAGTAATAATAGTTATTTTTGGCAGCGTCATGACCGGGTTTGTTTTGAATATTTTATTACTGGTTTAAAGTTATTTTTAGCCAGCGTGTTAAGGCAAATAATCGAATCCGGTGGCTTGATTATCCAAGTCACTTTTTGATAGTTGGCGATGCTCCTTCAACCGGAGGTCAAGTGCTATTTGCTTAACTGCGAATTATGCAGTAAGCGCGTCAATTCGTTGATCTGATCCAGCCTCGCCGCTCGATCGGATTCTGATATCGCCAACAAGCGTGTGAGTTCGTTAATCTGATCCAGCCTCGCCGCCCGATCCGCTTCTGATTCCTGCAAACGTCGATTTAATTGCGTGGCTCGGTCATCCGCATCGAGCAGTGCTTGAACGATTCTGCTTGCGGGCGTGGAGCTCAAAAGCTCATCAATTTTATCTTGAGTATTTACGTTCAGTGGTTGCCGGCTCACGACCAGAAACATGTCGTAATGGGCGAAAATCGCGGGCTCGAATTCTAAATATTCGGCTCCCAAACGAACGAAGAAGTCACGAATGGAATTATGGCTGAACAAGTAAAGATGCTCGTCGTCCTTTAATTGCTCGAGAAAAGGGTCATCACGTACAACCATTTCATCGTAAGCCTTTTGCTCTTGATAACGAGGCGTTTGAATGACCAATATACCGTCAGGCTTGAGCAAACCCAGGCAGTGGCGAATGGTACCCACCGGATCGGGAAGATGCTCCAGGACATCCATCAGCGCAATGACATCCAGCGACGCCGGCTCTATCTGTTGCTCCTCCACTGGACCACACAGTACCGGAACTTTGAATGTTCGACGGGAAAAATCCACCACCCATGGACTGAGTTCCAAACCCGTCGAATCGAAACCCACTTGCCGGAGCAAAGCGACGAATGCTCCATGAGCACATCCCAATTCCAGTGTTCTGCCCGATGGCAGCTTGTATTTCAGAACAGTGCGCAGCCAGTGTAGGCAGCGCTCGGAAAGGTCTGTTCGCGTACGAGTAATAATATTTCCGTACCCATAATTGTGTTCCTGATGTGAAAACCAATATTCACGACCATATAAACCACTATCATCATCAGGTACACGTAAAGCGGCAGGTCTAGGCATCTTAGCGAAGACTAGCGTTTCACAAGCTGGACATCTCAGATATACGGGCGAAAAAAAATTGAGATTTGTATTCCCACACCAGCAATGTAAGGAGTAATTCATTCAGGTCTCCTCGCACAGTAAACAGCCCCGCTGCCCAAGGACCAATTTCGCTCCATCTCTAAAACTCCGGTAAGTACTTTTCTGAAGGCTTGCGGAAAGGATGGCAACCCCGTCAAGTAAGGAAATAAGGTATCACCCAGCTCGCTGTTTGCTTTTCGAACATGCCATAAATGATCAATAAACAAGAACAGACGACTGATTACTTCCGGAACGATAGGTATATACTCAACGACTTGAAAACCAACCTGCTCCAAGCGCTCCACCCACACGGCGGGCGGCAAAGCATTGACCAGATGGTGATAGGCCTTGTATTCGTTTAACAACGATTCAGCCCATCTCGGGTCCCCCATCTCATGAATAAGAGTTGGGAGTGCAGACCACTCGATGAGCTTATCGGTTACAACGCTCAACAGAAGCTGTCCGCCAGGACGTAGGCAACAAAAAATGCCGTTCAGCACTTCTGACAAATGATCCATATGCTCCAATGAGCAATTGGCAAAAGCCGATGCAAAGCTGCCCGCCGGCAAGGTCAGCTGATGGGCTGGCATTACGTGCACTTCGCTATAGACACCCGATCGTCTTGCTGAATCGGCGACGCCGGGATCAATATCCACCCCAACAACCTCTTTTAACGTGGGCCAGATAAGCCGGAAATATTGCCCATCCCCGCAACCGACATCCAACACTGGCTCCGCAAGTTGATAACGTTGATAAGCGGCATACTCCCATGCGCGCCACATTGACATGGGGGGGCAGTAGGGGTAGAGCTGGCTTACGGCGTCGTAACCCTCAAGTACTGCCTCAATCTGTAGTAGAGTCTGTTTTACAGTCATTTTAGCTTGGCTACCAATCTAAGCTTTTTTCGTAACCGAGACGAATAAGAGTATCGCCGGCAATATCTTTAAAAGCTTCAATATGCCTATGATCGAAATGATTTCGCCAATCGCCACTTGTTGCTTTGCGCACAAATGTATTGTGCTTAAATGTCCGGTCTAAAGAACGCTTAAATTCCTCCTTCGAATTCGCTTCCACGGCTCTTAAAATCTGCTTCTCTGGAATACCCGCATCCAAATCGATGTCCTTGATTATCCTGTGTAATGTAGTGACAGGCTCTTTCAAAAAAGACTCGTAGAAATAAAAAGTAGAACCTGCATTTAGCCACGCCTGCACATAATCTCGCCATTCGACTGCTGTTTTAGCCACATACTCTTCAAAAACCACAACAAACTCATCGTATATTCCGTTTTCAACACAGAACTCTTTTTCATAGAAGTATTTGGATACAACTACGTCCCGGCCATCACGGACTAAATGAAAAAAATACGCTGGAAAATTAATTAATGATGAACCTGGCAACTCATGACTCTTAATTACGCAGGTTTCAGGGAAATTCAGATTGGGTGCCGATTCGTACCATGGATGCTTAGAAATATCGAAAAGGTCAAATCCCGTTTTTACGTAAATATCTCTTTTTGGCAGATGAAGGGCATCACCCAACATACTGACCACCCATGAACCGCCTGATTTCGGATATTCGGAGAGGATAATCCTCTTACATGGATAATTTTCCATATTATTTATTTAGTAACTGAGGAGACTTCAAATCGATCCGTCCGTTTCTTCCACCATTGGGGCTTCCCACCTCACATCACTCGAATTCGCCTCTGTCGTTAAGACATGGCATTTACCAGGAAGATCAGCCATACCATGGTGTAGAAGCTGCACAGGCGCTCCGTTTTTGCGAGGAAAAACAGTAAAAATCTCCATATTAGGGAGATGGCACAACCTAAGTATCTTTGTTGTTAAATCTTGATGAGAATATTCTGAGCGTAAGCTGTAATTCACGTCGTCAATCGTGGCCAGCCCGACTGTGAAGGTATACTCACCACATCCAATCGCAAGATCGATGTCCTGCCGAAATCTGAGGCGAGACAGCTTTTTAACCCACTTAGGAACGTCTGAGCCATACTCCAATGTACTTTTGCCGTGAACAATTATCCCTTTGTCATTAGCAATTACTATACCGCCAATAGGCACTTCGATATCTCGAAGCAATTCAAATTCATAAAAAAAGCTTGCGGTCTCGCCTTGCTGGAATACTTTGCAGGGCCTGCCGTTTTTGTCACACAAGGCAATCCCGGTACATCTCGCCCAACCGTTGGAGACCTGTGATATCGCGGATATATCGAGAAATGCGTCCGGCTCGGGCCAGAAAAAACCTTCCTTAATTGTGCCGAAATCTGATTCGCAAGAGGCTACTGGAGCCGGCGTTACAGCTTTTTCGGGAGAAAAACGATTCTGCTGCTCGACCAAATAGTAGCGTTTTACCGCTTCGGAAGCGCTGCCCTGGAAAATCTCCTGGCCATGATCTAAAAGGATCGCGCGCTGACAGAACTGCTCGACGTCGAGCATTGCATGCGTTACCAGTAAAATCGATGTTCCGTTGCTACGAAGCGTCTCCAATCGCTGGTAGCATTTTTGCCGGAAGAAGATGTCACCAACCGCCAGCGCCTCATCTACGATGAACACATCCGGCTCAACGCAGGCCTGCACCGCGAATGCCAGTCGGACGAACATACCGCTGGAATAGGTCTTTACCGGCTGCTCGATGAACTCGCCGATGTCCGCAAAAGCGACAATATCTTCGAATCGTTCGTCGATTTCCTCTTTGCTCAACCCGAGCACCGCCCCGTTCATGTATACGTTTTCCCGGCCGGTAAATTCCGGGTTGAAACCGGCGCCAAGCTCGAGCAGGGCCGCCACGCGTCCGTTGACTTCCACGCTTCCGGTCGTGGGCGTAAGCGTGCCGCAGATCATTTGCAGCAAAGTGGATTTGCCCGAGCCGTTGCGGCCGATGATACCGACCGTTTCTCCCTTGCGGACTTCGAAGGACAGATCCTTCAGCGCCCAAAATTCCCGAAAATAAGGTTTGGGCGAGCGCCCGACGAGCCTTTGCAGGCGAGGAACGATGGATTGCTTCAGCCGGTCCTGCGGGCGATCGTAAATCTGATAGCACTTGCTGAGATTATTAGCTCGAATGGCGATCTCGTCAGAGGACATCGGCAAATCCCCTCCGCGTCTTCTGAAACCAGAAATAACCTACCCATGCCACCAATAGACTTGCCGCCGAATAACATCCAAGCCCGTACAGATCGGGAGTTTTCCCCCAGATCAGCACGTTTCTCATCTGTTCAATGATGAAAGTCAAAGGATTAAGGTGCAGCCAATGCTGGTATTCCTGCGGCAGCACCGAGATTGGATAAAAGACGGGGGCAAGAAACATCATGATCGTGGTAACGAGTCCCGTAGTCTGCCCAACGTCTCTCAAATAAACGCCGGTGGCGGCGAGAAACCACGCCGCACCCATCGTGACCAATACGAGGGGGAGCAAAACGAGCGGCAGGAAAACCACGGTCCAGTTGAGATAGAAATTCAGCGTCGCGAAAAACGTCAGGAGCACAATGACACTGATTGCAGTATGAAACAGAGCCGATCCCATCGTCACCCAAGGCAGAATCTCCAGAGGAAATACTACTTTTTTAACGTAATTGACATTGCTTAGGATGAGCCCGGGGGCACGGTTAACACACTCTGCGAATAAGGCGTGCACGATCATGCCGGCAAAGAGGATGATGGCGAACTCAGTCTTGCTTTCTTCACCGCCCGCACCCCAACGTGCCTTGAATACCACGCTGAAGACGAACGTATAGACCGTCAGCATCAGAACCGGATTAAAGAAGGACCAGGCGAGCCCCATGATAGAGCCCCGATAGCGACCAACCACGTCGCGCTTGGTCATTTGCCAGATTAGCTGACGATTGCTCCAGAAACTTTTGGCAATAGCTGCGGGCGAAGTTTTAATCTCTCGGGTCATTTATATTTTTCTGCGCCGAGAATAGGTAGGATGGAAGACGAGCCGCGGTGCCATCTCTTCTCGTGTTTGGGCGTTTTCAGTGGTGACCGAACTGGTCTGACAAGGCAGTCAACACGTTCTCTACTGGTAAGCACAGCAACAAGGCATTCCATGCGGGAATTAGGCGAAGGGCGGATTATAGCTGCTGCCGTATAAGCGTCAACAGCGCTTCCGACAGCTCAGCAGATATGGCAAGAGGCAAACAACTGGCATAACTGAGCAATGCCGCTACGATGAAGGGAGCTGGATTCCGCCAATCCTCGGCGGAAGACCAGTGGAGTAGATATCGTCTACATGGTAAGTAAATCATTGCGACTTTACGCTGCGTAGGACTGACAAGATTACCTCAGGCCAAAGTAAAGAATATTTCGTTGGCACCTTTCTCTATATGTGACGTTACATACATTCCTTAAGCTCACCGTTTCTTTTCGGGCAGGAGACACCTTCATGCGTTGCTGGACCGCGACGCGGGCATCATTTCCTTGACGGTCAACGGGCAATCCGTCCCCTTCCCTGCATTTACTGCTCGTAAAGAAAAGAAAGCTATCTCTCGAACACCCTCACCCCTCATCCCGCGAGAAGAAGTAAAACCGATAACCTCGTTCATAAAATATCGTTGGATTCAAACAGCCCAAAGCTAACCGGCTGCCCGCTTGCGGGCGGTCCGGATTGAACGAGGCGTTGGACTCGGTGGCGTCTCGATAAGACGTCCTGTGACGTACTTGTGAAGTACGCTAGCCATCAGTGTCTGATAGGGGATCCCCTCTTCCGCAGCCTTTGCTTGGATGTCTTCGAGGTCACGGGATGAAATACGTATATTGACAGGTTTGTCCTTGGCAAGCGAAGTGGAGGCTATTGATGCATAGCGCGCGATTTCCTCCTTGAGACTGGGCACGGATCGCCACTCATCTCTTTCAAAAGAAGCCAGAATTTCTTCTTCAAGTTTGCTTTCTTTATCCATTTCAACTGTCCTCTACCAGATATTTGCGGGTAGCTTTCCGACTTGGAGTGATCGTTTTTAGAAAGATCTCGCTGTCGGTCTCTACGAACGGCACCAGATAAGCGTAGCCACGGATGCGAACCACGAACTTGCGTTGGTTCGGGTACTGCTCTGTGTTCGGATGATCGAGCACATCGAGAAGGCCGCCATGTGACATGGCCGATAGCACCTATTCATACGACACGCCCCGCTCTCTCTTGACCCGGACATTTTTGTCGGTACGCCAGTTCACCGGTTTCATGTCGCACATGATGCGTCTGTGTGCTTAATGACATCAAACTTTACGTTTTCGTCCTCTAACGCACTTCGGCCTCTTTCCCCGATAGACGTATTTCAAGCGTTACACTACTTTTACAAATCTGATAACGGCAAACCTCTGCCTTACCTTTTTAGATGGAGAACCCTCATGTTTCGTCGGCCGATGCTGTTGGTCTTTCCTCTCCTGCTTTTTACGGCCGTCGCCCTTGCCGATCCACTACCGTCAGACTCGGTTCCCGACCCGCTCAAACCCTGGACCGACTGGGTCCTGCATGGGCACGAAAATCGGTCTTGTCCGTCCGTACACACTAACCCCGAAGACCGGCGCTGCATTTGGCCGACGCGTCTCGAACTGGTGTTGGATGATCGTGCCGGTCGTTTCGCTTTGGATGCTCACGTTTATGCGGAGAGTTGGCTGCCGCTTCCCGGCGATGTCGAACACTGGCCACAGCAGGTCGAGGTCGACGGGAAGCCGGCCGTCATCGCAACCGTCGAGAACATCCCCGGAATCCGCCTCGCTCCGGGTGACCATAGCGTTAAGGGCAGGTTTATTTGGGACCGCCTACCGGCAAATCTCGCGGTGCCCAATGATACCGGCATCATTTCCCTGACAGTCAAAGGTCAATCCGTCCCCTTCCCGGCCTTCAACGAACAAGGACAGTTGTGGGTCTACCGTCAGGCGTCGGAAGATGCGGCGCCTTCGGAAAGAACTGATACGGTCGACGTTCAGGTTTACCGCCGGGTCATCGACGAAACGCCGCTTCGCGTCATAACGCAAATGGATTTAGATGTATCCGGCAGACAGCGGGAAATTCTTCTCGATGGGGCTTTGCCGCCCGAGTCGATCCCTTTGCAGATCACTTCGTCCCTGCCGGCCCGTTTGGAACCCGATGGAAAACTACGTCTGCAGCTTCGTCCGGGGCACTGGACCGTACAACTCGCCGCCCGGTTTCCGGTGCCGGTCGAATCGCTCCAACTGCCTCCGAGCACCGCGCCCTGGCCCTCGGAGGAAATCTGGGTTTTTGATGCCCGGCCTCAATTTCGTGTCGTCGAGATAGAGGGCGTTGCCGCCATCGATCCGCGCCAAACGAATCTTCCCGAAGAATGGAAAGCGTTTCCCGCCTACAGGATGGAGTCCGGCACCGCGATGAATCTGAAGCTCATCCGGCGCGGCGACCCGGAACCGGAACCCGACAGCCTCACCCTGCACCGGCGCATTTGGCTGGATTTCGACGGCGGCGGCTACACGGTAAACGACGATATCGGCGGCCGCATGACTCGGGACTGGCGACTGAACGTACGGCCGGGTGTCGATCTCGGCCGCGTTGCCATCGACGGAGAACCGCAGTCCATTACGCGCGAGGACGAAACCGGAGCCATCGGCGTCGAGGTCAGGCGCGGGGCGGTCAGTCTTTCCGCCGACAGCCGAATCAAAGACACTCGAACCCTTTCTGCGGTCGGCTGGGACAAGGATTTCCGAAGCGTGAACGCCGAGCTTAATCTTCCTCCAGGATGGCGTCTGTTCGCCGCGACCGGGGTAGACCATGCGCCGGGCACCTGGATCGCGAGATGGACGCTGCTCGATCTCTTCGTGGTGCTGATTACGGCCATGGCCGTGGCGCGATTATGGTCCTGGCCGTATGCTGTCTTTACGCTGCTCGCCTTGGCACTGCTCTGGCACGAACCGGGCGCTCCGCGTTACGTCTGGCTCAACATTCTGGCGGCGGCCGCCTTACTGACGGTTTTGCCGGAGGGACGAATCACATCGGCCGTTCGCATCTACCGGAATCTTGCCGTGCTGGCCCTCATCCTTATCGCCATTCCGTTCATGGTCGATCAGGCCCGCTTCGCTCTTTACCCCCAGTTGGAACAACCCTGGGTTGCCATGCCATCGGAGGCTCCCGCCGAATTTCGGAAACAGGAAGAAGCGCCTGTCGAAGCACCTCAAACCATGGAGTCGTACACGCCCCGACCGAAGCTCTATGAACGGGGTGCGCCCCCGGCTGTCCCCTCTTCGGCGGACATGGAGGGCCGAGCCTTCAAGGAGACCGACCCCAACGCGATAACCCAAACCGGCCCAGGCTTGCCGGAATGGCATTGGAAATCGATTCCGCTGACTTGGAATGGCCCCGTCCTCCGCAACCAGGAAATTGGCCTGGTGCTGCTCTCCCCGACGGTCAATTTGCTGCTGAATTTTCTACGTATCGCGCTTTTGATTGGCTTGGCCGTGTTTTTCTTGGGCGGACGGCCGCAGTTTCGTCCCTTTTCGCCTCGTTCGGCCCTGCCGCTATTGTTGCTTCCGCTGCTTCTGTTCATACCGGATGCCAAGGCCGATTTTCCGAATGCGGCTCTCCTCGAAGAACTCAAGTCGCGCCTGCTCGCGCCTCCCGATTGTTTGCCGCAATGCGCCGAGGTCCCGTTGCTCAAGATCGATGCCAGGCGCTCGGAGTTGCGGCAAACCTTGGAAATTCATGCCCAGGAGCTGATCGCCCTACCCTTGCCGGTGAACACCGCGCAATGGACGCCGTCCAAAGTCGAGGTCGATAACACGCCGGCGGAGGGCCTGTTCCGCAGCCAGGACGGCGGACTCTGGCTGGCTCTGAAACCGGGCCGTCATGTCGTGACGCTTTCCGGAATCTTGCTTGCGCGGGATCAGATACAGATCCCTTTACCGCTCAAGCCCCGGCGAGTTGAAGCATCGGGTGAAGGCTGGCGAATCGAAGGCATCCGCGAGAACGGCATTCCCGATGTCCAGTTGCAGCTCGTACGGGTATCAAATGGCGATCGGCCGTCCGCCGAGCTGCCGGTGCTGGAGTCCCGGCCCCTGCCGCCGTTTCTGGAGGTCGAGCGCACGCTGAGAATCGGTTTGGACTGGCGCGTCGTTACGGTGGTGCGCCGGGCCTCGCCTTCTGATCGCCCCGTCGTCGTCAGCGTTCCTCTTATCGAGGGAGAATCGGTCGTCACGCCGGGGCTGCAAGTCGAGGATGGAAAGGTGGTGCTCAACCTGTTGCCGGGGCAGCATGCAACGAGTTGGGAATCGGTCCTCTCCAAGGGCGCAACGGTCAATCTCAAGGCGCCTGAGACCACCGGCTGGATCGAGATTTGGCGAGCGGACATCAGCCCGATCTGGCATATGAAACCCGAGGGACTCGTGGTCATCCACCACCAGGACGCGGAAGGCAATTGGCTGCCGGAATGGCGCCCCTGGCCCGGAGAATCCGTTACGCTTCGCTTGACCCGGCCTCAGGGCGTACCCGGCAATACCCTGACCATAGACCGCAGCCGGCTCGAACTGAATCCGGGAATTCACGCGACGGATGCCGCCTTGATGCTGACGCTGCGCAGCTCACAGGGCGGGCAACATGCGGTAAAACTCCCGGAGCATGCCGAACTGCAATCGGTCAGCATGGATGGGGCCGCGCAGCCGGTGCGGCAGCAAGGCCGCCTGGTTTCGCTGCCGATTCATCCGGGTGAACAGACAGCAACCCTGGTGTGGCGCGACGGGTCCGGGATACGCAGCCGCCTCATCGCCCCCGAAATCGACCTCGGCATCCCCAGCGTAAATAGCGCGACCACTTTTTCGCTGGGCCAGGACCGGTGGGTACTGCTGGTGGGTGGCCCCCGCTTCGGCCCGGCTGTCTTGTTCTGGGGAGTTCTCATCGTGATCGCCCTGCTTTCGGTCGCATTGGGAAAGCTGCCCTGGACACCGATTAAGTTTTGGCAATGGCTTCTGTTATTGATCGGCCTCAGCCAGATTCCGGTCATCGGAGGGATCGTCGTGGCCGGTTGGTTGCTGGCCTTGGGATGGCGGGCGAACATGGGGCAAAAGCTGGACGACTCGCAATTCAATCTGCTCCAAGCTGGGCTCGCCGTGCTGACCTTGGTCGCCCTCTCCTTTTTGCTGGAGGCGGTCCGCCACGGATTGCTGGGATTGCCGGACATGCAAATCGCCGGTAACGGCTCCAATGCGTACAGCTTGAACTGGTATCAGGACCGCAGCGGCCCAACACTTCCCCGGCCTTGGATCGTTTCGGCGCCCCTCTGGGTGTACCGCGTGCTGATGCTGGCCTGGGCTTTATGGCTGGCCTACTCGCTCCTGGATTGGCTGCGCTGGGGATGGAATTGCTACGCCTCGGACGGCTTGTGGCGGCCGAGAAAAAAGAAGGAAAAATCCGAGGCGGCGAAGCCTGTCGAACCAGTACCGCCCGCTTGATGCAGCCACTGCCTATTCTCTACCCCATCCCAACCTTCCCCCTGCAAGGGGGAAGGAGGAAAGTGCTATTTGCCGGAAACGCTGACGCTTATTCCGGCCTACAACTGCATAAGGAGCAACGATGATTACAGTTGGTCAATGCCAGGTCCATTCTTATCACCCAGCCAAGTTCTATCGAGACGGTTTTGAACGGCCCCGAGTTGCTTGGTGTCTCCCCGTCTCTTGTAAATCTCTTGAAGGCCGTAAAGCGCCCAGCCATTCTGAGGGGTACGTTCCAGGGTGCTACGGAAAGACTGCTCCGCAAGATCCAAATCGCCGGCCATCAACTGCACGCCGCCGAGCGACTGGCGCACTGGGTAATACCAGAATGGAGGTTCCATATACGGAAGCTTGTCCTCCACGGCGATGGCGGCTTCAAACTCGGCCGCCGCGGTCCGCAGATCGCCTAGCTTTTGGGCAACGCGCCCCCTGATGACATGATCGGCAACCTTCAAGACTTCGCCCGCCGGAATACCGGCTGCCTTGAGATCAGCAAAGTTACTTTCCCGTCCAATCCGGGAAATCGCATCGGCTTCCCGTAGCGCGGCGTCGGTGTCGCCCTTAGCGGTGTTGGCTATGCCTCTGGCGTAATGCCATGCCGCCTTCACATAGGGCAATTCATCTCCGGGGGCTTGAAGACTCAGGATCGTATTCGGGTCGCTGAACTGGGCGTAAGCGAAATATGGCGCGGCCTTGATCGGCTGCACCAAAGGCATGGTTTTCGCCGCCGTATCCGAAACCAGCGGAGACAGCTTTTCCGCGGCTTCGATGGCTGTTCGGCCATCACCCGCCATTTGCGCGGAACTCATCAGGAAATGGACGTTGTGCAAGTAATACGCATCGGAATAAATGCCGGGTTTACGGCCCACCTTGGCGAAGTAGCGCTCATCCACCTCCACCGCCTTGCGATTGGCCTCGATCGAGTCCTTGTAGCGTCCGACCCGGTGATAAATATGCGCCGGCATATGGACGATGTGTCCCGCCCCCGGCATGAGCTTTGCCAGTCTCTCGGCGTATGGTTCCGCCCGTTTCGGAGAACCCGAGGCCTCAACCATGTGGATGTAGTAGTGGATCGCGCCCGGATGATTCGGATTTCGGCGCAGCACACGCTCCAGGACGGCAACGATTTCCGCCGTACGGCCTTTGGGTTTCGCGCCGCCGGATTCCCAGTAATCCCAAGGGGAAAGATCCATGAGCGACTCCGCATACAGCACGGCAATATCATCGTCCTTCGGGTACTTCGCCGCGACTTTGCCCATGGCTTCCGCATACGCCCGGTCGAGACCGGCGCGATCGGCTCCGGTCTCCGCCGAATAACGAGCGGCCAAGGCATCGATCAAAGCCTGCTCGCGACGGGTCGCCTTGGCAGCAACGGACTGCGCCTTTCGAACGGCTTCCAGGGCGGGAGCATTTGCACCCGGATCCATCGGCGCATTGATGTTCGGCCCCAAAACCAGCGCTTCGCCCCAATAGCAGAGAGCACACTCGGGATCCAATCGCTGCGCCTTTCTAAATGCCCGACGGGCCTCGGCATGATTGAAAGCATACGTAAGCCGCAATCCTTGATCGAAATACTTTTGGGCCAGGGGGCTCGATGTCGTGATGCGGTAGCTCAAGGTGCCGAGCCCGTCCAAAAGCGGCGGGTTGTCATCTGAAACCGCCTGCGCCGCGTGATCGAACGGATGGGCCTCGGCCCGCTCTGGGCCGACCGGCTGCTCGGTTGCTTCGGAAGCCGGGGGCGAACTCGACGCGTGGTCGGCGCTCGGCCGCGACGACCAAACGGAACCGATGGTTAACGCACATGCCAAAACGGTTGTTACAAAATGCGAATGACCAAATCTCATAGCCGCTCCTTCCTCAATATCCCAAATTTCAACGAAAACCTTACTGCAAAGTTTGCAAAACGATAACACTCGCGTTTCCGGCGGGTCCAACATCCAATAAAAGCTTGGAATCTCCATACAATTTTTCGGACCGCTATTTACGAGGAGACGAATGGACCTCATAAGCATCAACCCAACTACCGGCGAGACCCAGAAGCGTTATGCCTCATGGACCGATATCGAACTCGAACAGGCACAGCAGCTGACCGCGGACGCTTCGACTGCCTGGCAATCGACCCGGATCGACGAGCGCCGCGAACTTCTGGAGAACGTTGCCGGCGCGCTGCGCAGCCGTTTGGACTTTTATGCCTCAAAAATCACCCAGGAAATGGGAAAGCCGATTCGAGAAGCGCGCGCGGAAATCGAAAAATGCACTTTGGCCTGCGAGTTTTTCGCTCAAAACGCCGAGCGCTTTTTGCGGGACGAACCGGTCGAAACCGATGCGAGCCGCAGTTATGTGACCTTTCAGCCCATCGGAACCGTTATGGGAGTCATGCCTTGGAATTTTCCTTTTTGGCAGGTGTTCCGATTCGCCGTACCGGTGCTGATGGCGGGTAACTGCGCCTTGTTCAAGCATGCCTCGAACGTACCCCAGTGTGCTGAAACGATCGAGGAGGTTTTCCTGCAATCGGGAGTTCCGTCCGGGGTGTTTCAATGGCTCCGAATATCCCATGCCCAAAGCGAAAGACTCATCGAAGATGCGCGTGTTCACGCGGTCAGCTTGACGGGGGGTGAACAGGCGGGGCGGCGGATCGCGGCGCTGGCCGGAAAAAGCCTCAAGAAAACGGTTCTGGAACTTGGGGGTTCCGACCCCTTCGTTGTCCTGGCCGATGCCGATCTAGAGCAGGCCGCGACCGTAGCGGTAACCGCGCGATTTCGAAACTGCGGCCAAAGCTGCATCGCCGCCAAGCGGTTCATACTGATCGACTCCATTGCGGACGAATTCCTGACGCTGTTCAAGCGGAAAGTCGAGACGCTCGCAATCGGCGATCCTTCCCGGGAAGAGACCGAGATCGGCCCGATGGCGAAGAGCGATCTCCGGGACAAAATCCATCGCATGGTTACTGAATCCGTTCGGCAGGGGGCGGTCCCTCTCACAGGTTGCCACTCGATGGAAAGAGCCGGCTTTTTTTACCAGCCGTCGATCCTGGACCGAGTACAATCCGGCATGCCGGCTTACGAGGAGGAATTATTCGGACCGATTGCCGTCATCGTCCACGCACGAGGCGAACAGGAGGCGCTGCAGAAGGCCAACCAGCATCGCTACGGCCTCGGCGCTTCGGTTTGGACGCGCGATCTGCCTAAAGGCGAAGACTTTGCCCGGCGATTGCAATGCGGCGCCGCTTTCGTCAACGGCATGGTAAAAAGCGATCCGCGGATGCCTTTCGGCGGCGTGAAGAATTCGGGATACGGTCGAGAACTGGGCATTTACGGGCTGCGGGAGTTCACGAATATCAAGAGTGTCTGGATTGCCTGATTCCGGTGGAAATGCCGGATCCATCGGCCGGAAGCCGAGTGGCACGCGCAGCGCCCGAAGGGTACGGCACAGGGCAATGCCGTTCGGTTAAGCCGTCATGCCGGCGGGGAATGCCGGAATGACAGGCCTTAGGACTTGGCCGCCAATAACATCCCGTTCTACTTGAAAACGATGGTAGGGTGGGTTAGGCGCGCACTGCCACGAACCATTCCGCAGCCGCGGGACTCTATGCGCGCCGTAACCCACCGGTTCCGCGGCTTTGCCCGGTGGGTTACGGCGCGCGGAAACACCACAAGAAATTTGCTGGTTCCGTGCGATGCGCGCCTAACCCACCCTACACCGGACACACGAATCGGAACGTTGTTTTCGGCCATATCCTTAACTTAACGGCATTGCGGCACAGGGAGGTGCCGCATGAATCGCTGCCGCGCTTCGACTGGGTTCAGGACAGGCTTATTCCGGCCCACATACTCACGCAGAATCGCCTTTAATCCCTTCTCCTTCTGGGAGAGGGTGAGGGTGCTTTGTTTCTTTGCCTTCTTCATCGCTCGACGCGCTAGTTCCGTCGCGTCCGTATGCCGAAAAAAAGCCCTCCTGCATCGTCTGCCAAAGCTTCAGGTTTTGCCGGGTCAGTTCCGTGAACACCGACAAGGGGGCATTTTTGATCAGGCTTGCCATCTGCGCCTGCACAAGCTTTTGCTGCTTCAGAAAAACGTCCATGCTTTCCTTGAGATAGGCCGTCATAAAGCCCTGCATGGCATTACCGTAGGTTCGGATGATTTGTTCCAGAATTTCGGTGGTGAAGATCGGCTGGCCTTTTTCTTCCTCTTCCAGGATCAATTGCAAAAGGATGGCCCGGGTGATGTCCTCGTCGGTCTTGGCATCCACCACCCGGACCTTAATAGCGTCTTTCACAAGCCCCCGGATGTCCTCAAACGTGACGTATTTACTGATAGCCGTATCATAAAGACGCCGATTGGGATATTTCTTGATAATGCGTTCGTTATTTTCGTTGCTCATAGATCAGGTTTGAGTGCGGCTTATCCCATATGTTGACCACCATTGATCGAAATATCCGCTCCAGTGATAAATCCAGCCTCATCGGCCGCTAAAAAGGCTATCAGTCGCGCAACTTCCGATGGCCGGCCGAAACGTCCGACCGGAATCTCAGCCAGGATTTTGGCGCGGTGATCTTCCGGAACGTTCATGATCATCGGCGATTCGATATAACCCGGCGATACCGTATTTACGGTAATCCCTTTTCTGGCGACTTCACGCGCGACGGACATCGTGAAACCGTGGACCCCGGCCTTGCTGGCCGCGTAATTGGCTTGGCCGAATTGGCCCTTTTGGCCGTTCACCGAGGAAACGTTGATAATGCGGCCGAAGCCACGGTCCAGCATTCCCTCGATGATACAACGCGTGGTATTGAATACGCCGTCGAGATTGGTGCGGAGCACCGCTTGCCACTGCTCGGGCGCCATTTTGCGCAAGGTCGCATCGCTCGTGATGCCGGCGGCGTTGACAAGAACATCCACTTGGCCGACCTTGTTCGCGATATCGCCAAATACGGCAGCAACGTGCCCGAAATCCGTGACATCGCATTCCATGGCCTGCATCTCATAGCCTTCGCTCCTACGTGCCGCCTCCCATGCGTCCGTAATACAGTCTAGCGCCCGTGGACGGCAAAGGGCAACGACGCGGTAAGGCATCGCCGCCAGACCTCTACAGATTTCAGTGCCGATAGTTCCGGTTCCTCCGGTTACGACGGCCACTCGCCCGTTCATCAGAAAACCCTCCGTGTCTGTGTGGTGGTATACAGCGAGTGCCGGAAACGCTGACGCTTATTCCGGCCTACACGCTACTTATATAGCCAGTTCGTCTGATTTAAGACCGTTGACTGTAGTAGGCCGGGATAAGCCTGTCCTGAGCCCCGTCGAAGGGGCGATAGCCGTTCCCGGCAAATGGCGCTCCAGCATCCGCCTAGCGCTCTACGGCGATGGCGATACCCTGGCCCCCGCCGATACAAAGCGTGGCGACGCCTTTATGTACGTTGCGCCGACGCATTTCGTGCAATAGCGTAACCAAAACCCGAGCGCCGGAGGCACCGATCGGGTGCCCGAGCGCGATGGCGCCGCCGTTTACGTTGACCTTGTCCGTACTCCACCCCAACTCGCGATTGACCGCGATAGCTTGGGCGGCAAAAGCCTCGTTCGCCTCGATCAAATCCAAATCACCGATAGTCCATCCGGCCCGGTTAAGACAGCGATGGGTCGCAGCGATGGGGCCGGTTCCCATGATGGCCGGCTCGACGCCCGCGCTGCCGAAAGCCGCGATACGGGCCAAAGGTTTCAAACCGTATTTCTCGGCCATACGAGCGGACATCACCAGCACCGCTGCCGCGCCGTCGTTGATACCCGAGGAATTGCCGGGAGTCACTGTGCCGTTCGATCGAAACGCGGGTTTCAGTTTCGCCAGGGATTCCGCCGTGGTACCCGCTCTCGGATACTCGTCCGTATCGAACACGATGGCCGGCCCCTTGGGCTGCGGAATTTCGATAGGCACGATCTCGTCCCGGAACTTCCCGGCTTTCTGAGCGGCTTCCGTTTTTTGCTGCGAGGCTGCCGCGAACGTGTCCTGTTCCTCGCGGGAGATTCCGTACTGATCGACGATATTCTCCGCGGTGCAGCCCATATGGCAGTCGTGGAAAGCATCCCATAGCCCGTCGACGATCATGCTGTCGACGAGCGGCCAGTCGCCCATGCGATTGCCGTTACGGGAGTTCGGCAATACATGCGGGGCCAGGCTCATATTTTCCTGCCCGCCCGCGATAACGATCTCCGCATCTCCGCACCGGATCGCCTGAGCCGCCAGTTGCACCGCCTTGAGGCCGCTTCCGCAGACCTTATTGACCGTGGTGGCCGGCACCTCGACCGGAAGATTGGCTTTGATTGCCGCTTGGCGGGCCGGATTTTGCCCCGTGCCGCCAGTCAATACCTGCCCGATGATGACTTCGTCGATCTGCCGAGATTCCAAGCCTGTCTTCGCGAGCAGATCCAGAATGACTTTGGCCCCCAAGTGAGCGGCCGGAATATTGGCCAGCGCGCCGCCGAATTTGCCTATCGCCGTGCGTACGGCGCCTACGATTACGACCTCTTGCATCGATTGACCTCTTGTTGATACTGAATCTACATAAATACGACAAGGCCGGCGCCCCAAGATGTCGGCAACCGGCCTGTCGTCTTACGACCAATGAAAAATCCGTTTAAGCCACGTCGTGATTCACCCTTTCTGTGGCTCCTTCTGGGGCTCCCGATGAGGCTGCTGTGCTCCAGCTTTCGCCGCTCCGGCGGCCCGTGCCGTGCTTTCGGCCGCTGCTCTGGCGGTGGTGTCGGCCGCCCGTGCCGCCCTCTCGGCGGTTTCTCTCGCCGTCTGATTGGCCCATTCGTTCATCGCGTCCTGGGTTTCCCTGGCGACCGTCAGATAATCCCCGGCGTGATCCACAATTTTTCGACCGAATTCAGATACAAATTTTTTCTCTTCGTCCTTCCATTTTTCGGGATCTCTGGCTTCGCAGCTCAATTCAGCCTGGCGCGTACCCAGCTCCAAATAGTCCTGCGCCATGGCCAGATTGCATTTGGCGACTCTCTCGGCCGCCTGTAGCGCAATCTCGTTCCAGCGCATCAGCGGATCGATCGCCGCACGGTTCATTTCGAACCATTGCTCGTACATTTGCCGATTACCGGCCATCCTTTCGGCAGCTTGAAGGGCAATTTCGTTCCAACGCATAAACGGATCCATTGCCGCACGGTTCATTTCAAACCATTGATCGCAGATTTGACGTGTGTTCATCACAACCTCCTTCCGATGAAAAATCTTCAAGGCTCTAAAGACATCCAACCAATTTTGTCTTGGTGCAATGCACCATACCGAAGCACTTTGACTCGAGCAATAAGCCCAACTACCTAGATTCAACAACCCCAATAACGTGTATTAAATAATGAGCGGAGACTCAGGAACCATAGCTGGGGAGAAATAACCCGAACCGTACGGAGACAATGACTTTCGATCATTTTATTATCGCCAAACGGCTGCCTTAACACTCTTTCTCCGTATCGAAAACGGCACATCTCGATAACGGCTTTGCCGAGGTGAAACACGCGGTTTACTTCAAGTTGACAATGTTGCGCCGCATCATCTGTCTGGTTATAGTACAGATAAAGCATCGTTTTGTAACAAGCCCGATCCGGGAGACTCGAATGACCGACAAATCATCCTCCGCCGTCAATGCGTGGGCCCAACTCTGGCTCGACACGCAGCGCAAGTACTGGGAATCATGGTCTGATCTTTCCCGCAAGATGCGCGGAGAAGCTAGAGAGGCCGCCGAGGCGCCAGCTCAAGAAAACCCGGAAGCTCCCGCCAATCCGCGCGACTGGTCCGAATCCTGGATCGCTGCGCAACAGAAGAACTGGGATAGCTGGTTCGACCTTTCCCGGCAAACGCTCGAATCGAAAACGGAAGCCGCGGACGAAAAAGCGCCCGTCGAACCGTCGTCACACCTGCTCGATCTTTGGACCAGATTCTGGATGCCGCTGATTCCGGGACAGTCCCGAGAGGCGGTCAGTAAATTATTGGACGTGAACAAAGCCTATTTCCGGATGGGCGAGGGATTGTGGAGGATTCTTTCCGCGAGCCACGGGGCCGCTCAAGGCGCAGAGAGCCAATGGGACGCACTCAGCCGCGGCATCAGGCAAATGCACGAGCAGTTCGGCGAGCAGCTTCGATCCGGTAAGGACCCTTGGTCCGGATTCGCCACCTTCTGGGGCATGCCGCTGGACAACTGGCGGCGCGTCTGCTCGGCGTTCTCCATTATGCCGGGCGACATGGAGAAGGCCGTGCGGGGATTCGGCTCGCCCTACGGCCCGGAAACCCTACACCAGGGCATGGTTGGCGTATTGTCGATGCCGACTCTGGGCTATACCCGCGAATGGCAGGAAGAGCTGCAACGCTGGGGACTGCTCTGGCTCGATCATTCCCAAGCCCTTCAGGAGTACGTTCTGTCTCTTTCCGGGGTGACGGCGAAGGCCATCGATTTGTTCGGCAACGAGCTTTACGAAAGAGCCCAAAAGGGAGAGCCACTCGAAAGCCTGCGCGCCTTCTACAACTTATGGATCGACTGCAGCGAACAGGCCTATACGGACATATCAACTTCAGATGAATTCACGAGGGCCCAATCCCAGCTGACAAATACGGTTTTTGCCGTAAAGCGCCAGGAGCAGAAGATGGTCGAGGAAGTTCTCAGCGCGTTCAACATGCCCACCCGCCGTGAGCTCGATACCAGCCATCGCCGGCTCCACCAGTTGCAGCGGCGTGTTTGGCAGCTGGAGCAGACGCTGGAAGAGTCGAGCGCACTGGAGCTTCGGGCAGAAGTCTTCGCCTTGCGCCGCGATTTGGAAGCCCTGCGCGGCCAAGTGGCAGTCGAAAAGCCTGAAGCCACCGTCCAGCCGCGAAAAACGAAGCTTAAAACGCCCGGTTAACTTATTCAGGAGACGGCGATCGTATGCTACGCCCGGATCAGATTGCTCAAGAACTTTTCGAGTTTAACCGCCGAGTCGCCAATGGCATGGTGACGCTCAGCAAAATCGGCGGGGTCGAGGTGGAAGCGAGTCCGAAGGACCCTGTTTACCACGAAGACAAACTCGTTCTTTACCGTTATCGCCCACAACGAGAAAAAACCTCCACGGTCCCGCTGTTGATCGTCTATGCATTAGTGAACCGTCCTTATATGACGGATCTTCAGGCGGACCGGTCCATCGTCCGCGGATTGCTCGACCAAGGGGTCGACGTCTACCTGGTCGACTGGGGTTACCCCGATGGAGCCGACCGGTTCCTCGATCTCGAAGATTACGTCAACCGCTATATTCGCCGGTGCGTCGAGTTCGTCTGCAAACAGCACGACCTGCCGAGCATCAACGTGCTCGGGATCTGCCAAGGCGGCACCCTGAGCCTTTGCTATTCGGCCCTGCACCCCGAACGGGTGCGCAATTTGATCACCATGGTCACCCCGGTCGACTTTCACACCCCGGACAACACCCTCAGCCTGTGGTATCGCGATCTCGATGTGGATCTCATGGTCGATACCTTGGGCAATATTCCCGGCGAGCTGCTCAACTGGAGCTTCCTGTCCTTAAAGCCGTTCCGTCTGACAGGTCAGAAATACATCGACATGGCCGACATCCTGGAGGACGAGGACAAGCTCAAGAACTTTCTTCGAATGGAAAAATGGATTTTCGACAGTCCCGATCAACCGGGAGAACTGTTTCGGCAGTTCACCAAACAGTTTTATCAGGAAAACCGCCTGGTTAAAGGAACCGTGGAAATCGGCGGGCGGACTGTCGACCTCAAGAACATCAAAATGCCGGTGCTGAATGTCTATGCCACCGAAGACCATCTCGTGCCGCCGTCGGCTTCCATTCCCCTGGAGAAGTACGTCGGAACGAACGATTACTCCACGATCGTTTTCAGGGGCGGCCACATCGGCATCTATGTCAGCAGCCGCTCGCAGAAGGATATACCGCCTGCGATCGCCGAGTGGCTCAAGGCGCGTTCTCAGTGATAAATCGTAGGATGCGGTGACAAAGGAACGGTTGCGATTGGAAGGGGCCGACTGAAGGCCCGTTTGCCATTGGAAGGGCGGCTCTGGCGCTCCCAGAGACGCCGTTTGCCATTGGAAGGGGCTGACTAAAGCAACTGTTTGCGATTGGAACCGCATCGTTCGCGATTGATGCCTGTCCTGAGCCGAGTCGAAGGGCGGTTCGAGTACTCACCGCATCCTACCGATGTCCATGCCGGAAACGGCTACGCCCCTTCGACGGAGCTCAGGATAGGCTTATCCCGGCCTACCCGGGCTTTGCAAAACACCCCACACCTCAAATCCAATACTTCGCGAATAAGATCAAGTGCGCCAGAAATCGTTGCCATAGCGGCCGGTTAGGGTAAGCCGCGCGCAATATTTCCTGCGAGTGATTCAGATCCCTTAGAAACTCCGACACCAAAGCCATTTTTGTGTCCGTCTGGCTTACCACGTAATCGACTTCCAGATCGTGCCGCAGGCTCCGTGAATTCATGTTGCTCGAGCCTACCGTCATCCAATCGTCAATGATGATGGTTTTGGCATGCAGCACGCCGGGCTGGTACTCGTAAATTTTCACGCCGTGGTCTAGCAAGCTCCCGTAGAACGTTGCCGAAGTCCATGGCATGAAAAACACGTCCGATACCAACGGCAGAATGATACGGACATCGACTCCTTGTTTCGCGGCTCGGTTGAGCGCATGCAGGAGACGTTCGTCCGGGACGAAATACCCGTTGGTGATCCAGATTCGCCGTTTGCTTCGGCCGATTCGTCGCAGGAGATCCCTCACGAGGGCACGGCGGTGGCGCCGTGTGTCGTTCAGCCGGAACGACGATCGCGGCGGCGACGCCCTGCGTCTCATGGGGCGCCACCGCCAGGGATTCCAAGCCCGCTGAAACGCCCGCTCGATACGCTGGGTATCGACGTTTTCGATGCGAACCGCCGTGTCCCGCCATTCTTCTCCGCCATGTGCGACAGGCAGATGTAGCGCGCAAATATTGAAACTGCCGATCCAGGCAATTCTCCGGTCGATCGAGCACACCTTCCGGTGATTGCGGTTGTTGAGCCGGGTCAATAATCGCGTAAACCGCGGCGGCATTGCTCGGCCTCCGGCCATGTGCCTCCAATGCCGGAAAAACCACGGAATCGGATGAAATATCCTGAAAGGAAATCCGGCCTCTTCGAGCGCCGCAAGCAGACTGCCTCCGGCAAGCGGCAGCCCAACGCCGTCCAGCAGCAATCGCACCCTGACACCCCGCCGGTGAGCATGCCCCAAGGCTGCGATGAAGGCGCGTCCAACCGTGTCCAATTCAAAAATATAGGTCTCGAGTTCGACCTGCCGGGTGGCTGAATTGATATCCCGTAAGAGATCGATAAAGAACTCGTCCCCGCGAACGTAAAGCCGCTCCTTCACCGGCAATGCCGTCGTTTCGGGCCGGGAAACTAGCTGAGATGTCGCTTTTCGTTCGGCAACCGAAGAAAACGCGCGGGAATCGATCCTAATCTCTTTCACTCGGCGCAAGCTTGCTTATGACGATTTCTCGATAGACGTTTGCAGAAAGGCCTTGAACTCAGACAGAGAGTGGATGGGCGCCAGGCACGTCATGCCCGAGCACACATAGGCGACCTCCCCTGCCTCCGTCTTGCGCTCGGCCAAAACTCCGGGCAAGGTTTGTTCATCTGCGGGTATGGCGAATGACAAGCGATGAGCGCCCGTAGCCGGCGAACCATGAATTGCATCGATCCAGGCCCGAAGAGCTTCCGGCTTGCCCCGCAATACCACGAATTCCGGCGGGTAGAGCCATTCCAACATGGCATTCAGCAAGGCGCCATGGGCATGCGGATATTGGCGTACGGACGGAACGGCGGCCTTCAACGTCCGTTCCGCGGCCTCGGTGTAGCGGTACTCGCCCACCAAATGCCCCAGCCGCAGCAAGACCAGCGCCGCGATACCGTTACCCGAAGGCATCGACTCGTCCATAAGTGTCTTCGGCCGTTGAATCAGCGCTTCGTGATCGTCGGACGTGAAGAAGAATCCTCCTTGCTCATGGTCTTCGAACCGGGCAAGAAGCTGGTCCGCCAACTTCAAAAGCCAATCGAGGCGGTCCGTTCGCCATTGGCATTGCAAGAGCTCCAAACCGGCATCGAGCAGAAACGCGTAATCGTCCAAATAGGCATTGAGATGGGCTTTGCCGTCCTTGTAGGTGGCCAGCAGCCGATTTTCCCCGACACAAACCTCGCGGCGCAGAAACTCAAAGGCCCGGTCTGCTGCTTCGATAAAATCGTTCCGCTCCAGCAGCCGGCCTGCGACAGCCAATCCCTTGATCATTAGCCCATTCCAGGCCGTCAGCACCTTGTCGTCGCGCCCCGGCCTTATGCGCTTTTCCCTCGCTTTAAGCAGCGTAGCGCGGGCGGATGCCAGCCGCCGCTCGGCTTCTGCGGGATCGATGCCCAAACGCGTGGCAACCTCTTGCAGCGGTGCGTCTACGTGCAGATGCCAATGTCCCTCGAAATTGGGTGTCCGATTCAAGCCGTAATGGAGCTCCACCACGGCATATTCCTCGGTCGAGAGAAGATCTTTTACTTCGCTCCTGTCCCAAACGTAATATTTGCCCTCCTCGCCCTCGGAATCCGCATCCAGACTCGAATAGAAACCGCCTTCCGGCGACTGCATTTCGCGCAAGGCCCATTCCGCCGTCTCCTCGGCGATCTTCCGGAACAACGGATTTCGGGTAACCCGCCAAGCTTCGGCGTACAACGACAGAAAAACGCCATTGTCGTAAAGCATTTTCTCGAAATGGGGGATTTCCCAAGCGGCATCCACCGAGTAGCGGCAAAAGCCTCCGCCGATTTGATCGTAAATCCCGCCCTCCGCCATCTTGGTGAGGGTCGTCGTCACCATCCGAAGGCCGGATGCATGCTCATCAGGGCTTTGGCTCCATAAACGCAGCAGAAATTCGAGATTGGACGTTTGCGGGAACTTCGGCGCATCGCCGAATCCGCCGTTGACGCTGTCGAAGTCAGCCTCCAACTCGCGCCTCGCCTTAGTCAGGATACTTACATCCGGAGCTTCCCGGCCGCCCTGTTGTCTAATCGATTGTAGGATGTCGGCAAAAGACTTGTTGTGATCCTCCAGATCTTGCTTCTGTTGGCGATAGTATCCGGCAACTTGCCGCAGCAACGAGCTGAATGCCGGTAACTGGTGACGGGCGGTATTCGGGAAGTAGGTGCCGCCAAAGAACGGCAATTGATTGTGTGGATGGAGAAACATGGTCAGCGGCCAACCGCCGGGACGGCGGGCAAGAATTTGATGAGCCAGTTGATAGATTTTGTCCAAATCCGGTCGTTCTTCGCGATCCACCTTGATGTTGACGAACAGCTCGTTCATCACTGCTGCGGTTGCCTCGTCCTCGAACGATTCGTGGGCCATGACGTGGCACCAGTGACAGGCCGAGTATCCGATGGACAGCAAGATCGGTTTGTCTTCCCTTCGGGCTTTTTCGAGCGCATCGTCGCCCCAGGGGTACCAGTCAACCGGATTGTCGGCATGCTGCAGCAAATAGGGACTGGTTTCGGAGATCAGACGGTTTTTATGAATGGAGTTCATCAAACTGCACCTTCTCTGGGGCCGGGGTTCGGCGGGTTGGATCTTTTCAATCAATGACGTTCATCGCCGGTTCGGTTTCCGGGCCTACGGATGCCTGTCACCTTGGCATATTGTTATTTTGACACTTTATCGACGGAAGAATTATTGTGGCTACCACACTATTTCCCTCCTACGGAAAACCGCCCTTATTCGTTTCCCATCCGGCGAAACGGTCGCCGCGCGCTGCCCCGTTATCCACGCCGTTCGACTTCGTCGGCAACCTGCGGACCGCCGAGGGCGCGACCATCCGCTACGGTGTCGCCCGGCCCGCCGACGCAGTCAAACGGGGCTCCGTTTTACTGCTCCAAGGTCGCGCCGAGTGTCTGGAGAAATATCGGGAAGTCGTTGAAGGCCTTACCGCGAGAGGTCTTTACGTTTATTCCTTCGACTGGCACGGTCAAGGTCTATCCGAACGCTTTTTAAAAGGCCGAAAAAAAGTCGACGTCAAATCCTTCGACGATTATCTGGAAGACATCGCTTTATTTATCCGAGAAGTGTGGTGTTTTCCGGAAGCGCACCGATACATCATTGCCCATTCCACCGGCGGCCATGTCGCTTTGCGCTTTATGGCGGAGCGGCGCTTGAAGGTCGATGGGGCTCTGCTTTGTGCGCCCATGATCGATCTTAAAACCCAGGGATGGCCGCGCTGGTTCGCGCCCATAATGGTAGGCGCCGTTGCCGGTATGGGACTCGCGGAGTGCCAGATACCCGGGGAACGGCATCATCTGCCGTCGGTGCGTCAATTCGAAGGCAATTGTCTGACCGGCGATCCCAAGCGATTCCGGATTCTGCCGGAGCTCGTCAAGACCAATCCGGAGCTGGAACGCCGCGGCGCCACATATCGCTGGGTGCGGTCGGCGTTCGTTTCGATCGCAAAGCTGAATGCGCCGGGAATCGCCGAGTCTATTGCCGCGCCGGTGACGATTCTGATCGGAGACGATGACCGGATCGTCGATGCCGAAGCGGCGCAGTGCTTCGCCGGAAGACTGCCGAACGGCCGGTTGCTGCTACTCGAAGGGGCGCGTCACGAAATAATGATGGAAAGGGACGCTATTTTGAGCCGGTTCTGGGAAGCTGTAGACGACATGATGACGGCGGGCCGGGCGGAACTGAAAACCGCAGCCGGACTATGACGGCCCGCCTCCGAGATCAAAGCGGGGCATGATCGTGAATGATCTCCCCGCAAGCGGGCAATAATTCCAGCTACTGGACCAGCGCCAGAAGAACGCCGGCCGCCACCGCCGAACCGATTACCCCGGCCACGTTCGGCCCCATGGCGTGCATGAGCAGGAAGTTGTAAGGGTTGCTCTCTTGCCCGACCTTGTTGGCTACGCGAGCGGACATCGGCACCGCGGAAACCCCGGCCGCGCCGATCAGCGGATTGACCTTGTTCTCGCTGAACCTGTTCATCACCTTCGCCATGAGCACACCGGACGCCGTGCCGAAGCTGAAGGCAATGGCCCCTAGCGCCAAAATACCCAGTGTCTCCGGCCGCAAAAACTGGGCAGCGCTGAGTTTGGACCCGACCGACAAGCCTAGAAAGATCGTTACGACATTGATCAGCTCGTTCTGCGCCGTCTTGCTCAAGCGCTCGACGACCCCGCATTCGCGCATCAGATTGCCCAGGCAGAACATGCCGATCAAAGGAGCCGCCGACGGCAACAACATCGCGGTGAGCATCAACAAGATCACCGGGAAAATGATCTTTTCCTTGCGGCTGACGATGCGAAGCTGCGCCATCTCGATCAACCGTTCCTCCGGCGTCGTCAACGCGCGCATGATCGGCGGCTGAATCAGCGGCACCAAAGCCATGTAGGAATAAGCCGCCACCGCGATGGCGCCCAACAATTCCGGTGCAAGCTTCGAGGCGACGTAAATCGCCGTAGGCCCGTCCGCCCCGCCGATGATGGCGATGGCTGCGGCGTCCTTGAACGTGAAATTGAGACCCGGAACCAGGTTCAGCGCCAGTGCTCCGAACAGAGTGCCGAAGATGCCGAATTGCGCGGCGGCTCCCAGAAGCAAGGTCTTGGGGTTCGCCAGCATGGGACCGAAGTCGGTCATTGCCCCTACGCCCATAAAGATGAGCAGAGGGAAAATACCCGTTTTAATCCCGTAGTAAAGATAAGACAGTAGCCCCCCTTCCTCGGCGATGCCGGCCACCGGAATATTGCTCAACACCGCTCCGAAGCCGATGGGAAGCAAGAGCAAAGGTTCGAAGCCTTTGCGAATGGCCAAAAAAAGCAAGAGAAAGCCGACGCCCATCATGAGCACCTGACCAATCTGGAAATTGGACAGGCCGGTGCTCTGCCACAACTCGATAAAACCGCCCATCGGCTACCTCACCCCAGTGTCAGCAACACGTCGTTGGCCGCGACGGTGTCTCCGACCTTGACGGCAATGCTGGCTACCGTGCCCCCGAAGCGAGCCCGAACCTCGGTTTCCATCTTCATGGCTTCCATCACCACCACGACCTCGCTCTCCCCCACGGCCTGCCCTTCCTTGACGTTGATCCGCAGAATATGTCCGGCCATGGGCGATTTTACGGTCTCGCCCCCACTCGACGAAAACGTCGGCTGCGGCGCCGCGTTCGAAGCGGGTAGCACCGAGGTGATGGCACCGCCCGGAGCGACCTCGACGTGATAAGCCCTGCCGTTGACCGTAACCGTGTAAGCTTTGGCGCCGTCGGCGGACGTCGTGGCCTGAGTAACTTCCGCTTTTGGAACCTCGTCCGCTCCCGGTGCCGGCTCGAAGGCCGAAGGATTGCCGCGATTTTGAAGGAAGCGCCAGCCGATCTGGGGAAAGAGCGCATAAGTCAGCACGTCTTCCACTTCGTTTTTCGCCAGCTTGACCTTGGCTTCGGCGGCCATTTTCTTGAGTTCCGCCGTCAGCTTGTCCATTTCGGGCTCCAGAAGATCCGCCGGTCGGCAGGTGATCGGCTCGGAACCTTCGAGCACCCGCTGTTGCAACTCCTTGTTGACCGGAGCGGCGGTCGCCCCGTATTCGCCTCTGAGGATGCCGGCGGTTTCCTTGGCGATCGTCTTGTAGCGTTCGCCCGATAATACGTTGATGACGGCCTGGGTGCCGACGATCTGCGAGGTGGGCGTGACCAGGGGAATAAAGCCCAAATCCTCCCGGACCCGCGGAATCTCGCCCAACACTTCGTCGAACCGGTCTAAAGCTCCCTGCTCTTTCAACTGGCTTTCCATGTTGGTCAACATGCCACCGGGGACTTGCGCCACGAGGATACGGCTGTCGACGCCTTTCAGGCTGCCTTCGAATTTGGCGTACTTCTTCCTGACTTCACGGAAATAGGCGGCGATCTCTTCCAGAAGAAAGAGGTCCAGGCCGGTGTCCCGCTTATGTCCTTGGTAGGCCGCCACGACGGCTTCGGTGGGGCTGTGGCCGTAGGTCATGCTCATGGACGAGATCGCGGTGTCCACGTTGTCGACGCCGGCTTCGACGGCCTTGAGAATGGTCGCGGTACTGAGCCCGGTCGTCGCATGGCATTGCATGTGAATCGGGACCTTGACGGCTTTCTTCAGGCGCTTGATCAGTTCCTCGGCCACATAGGGTTTCAAGAGGCCCGCCATGTCCTTGATGCAGATGGAATGCGCCCCCATGTCCTCCAGCCGCTTCGCCAAATCGACCCACATGGGGATGGTATGCACCGGGCTCACGGTATAGGAAATCGTGCCTTGGGCATGCTTGCCAACATTGATCGTCGCTTTGATGGCTCTTTCGAAATTGCGCAGATCGTTCAACGCATCGAAGATGCGGAACACGTCAACGCCATTCTCCGCCGAGCGCTCGACGAACCGATCCACCACGTCGTCGGCATAATGGCGATAGCCGAGGAGATTCTGCCCGCGCAGCAGCATTTGCAGACGGGTGCGAGGCAGCGCCTTTTTAAGCGCGCGCAGGCGCTCCCACGGGTCTTCGCCCAAATAGCGGATGCAGGCGTCGAAGGTCGCTCCACCCCAGCTTTCGAGCGACCAGAAACCGACCTGATCCAGCTTGTCGCAAATCGGCAGCATATCCTCGAGCCGCAAACGAGTAGCCAACAAGGACTGATGCGCGTCGCGCAAGACGACATCGGTTATGCCTAAGGGGTTAGCCATGGAACAAACTCCTAAATTCTTCTTTGTAGTGTGTTTTATTGATTCTGGTACCGATGAATGGCCGCCGTTATGGCGGCTACGATCTCGGTTTGATCCGACTCGACGCCCGGAGTCTGGGCGGAAGTGCCTGGAGCGTGTTCCGGTTCAGGTGTGTAGTGGTTAAGCAGCTTCGATGTAACGCCGATTACCCAAACCAGCAATGCTAAGAAGAGATACACGATCGTCATGCCGATCAGCATCAGTTTGATACCGGAAAGCAGCAATTCGGCTATTGAATATTCCATGTCTGGCAAAAGCTGTGAACAAACAGACGAATGATAATGTGCAAACCGGCGAAAGTCGAACGGGATTGTCACGCGATTGCAGCAAATCCTTAGCTCCGGAGCCATTGGCTGCACCGGAATATTCGGCCTTGCGAGAGAGGTGAATTCGGGTTTGGCCAAGCTGCTGTATCAGCAGGGACGGCCATGGAAAAGCCGGCATCTGGCGCGAGAAACATTAGAGCGTCTATCGTCTTTGTATAGCGGGGTAGATTTCCGAAAGTCCCACGAAGATGCTGCTGACCGCTGTTCTAGGCTCTCTGTTCGCCGGGAACGGCTAGCGCCTTATCCTGGCCTACAAATATAGGTCGGCAATCCTTTGCCGACCAATGTGTCGGGAAGGGTCGCGATCGGTGCGGTTCGTGCCTCACCGCACCCTACGTGGGCTGACGGATCCGTCACCGGCCCGTCAGTAGGCTGAGGTGGCGCCGCCAAGCCTAAAGGCATAGCGATGCCAAGCAGGCAAATGGCGAGAGCGGACAGCACACTGCGGCGAAGGAACACCTCGGGTCAGCCTCATGTCCAATGTCGTATTGGCCGCAGGATATCACAGGCTTTTCAATGCCAAGCGACGGAAAAACTTCCCGATCGGAGCGATACCTTGGAACATTCCTCTGCTTGTCAACCCTGATGATCGGCTTGATGTACGTGAACGAATTTTGAATACGCGATGATTGTCCAAAAAAGTTGATGTCATTCGAAGGAGCGAACGATGAAGCGAGTACTAACCCTGATTTTTCTGTCGAGCGCCGTCCTCTGGGTACCGGCAAACGCTCAAGCAGGCGAAGAGTTCTACGGCGTCATCGAAAAACGTCCGGAAGGCAAGGCCGGCACCTGGATGATAGGCGGTCGCGAGGTCGCGGTGACCGAAAAGACCAAATTGGAGGAGGATGACGGTCCTCTGGCGGTTGGGGCCTGCGTGGAGGTCGAATACGAGGGAAATGCGGTCGAGGAGATTGAAAGCGAAGAGCCGAGCAAGTGCAAGAAATAGCCTAGTCCGAATATTTCATCGGCAAGAGATCGGCGCAGCCTTGGAACCCGCCTAAAATCAGGAGGGGCGGAACGACAGGGCAATTGGCGGGAGACGCGAAAGCGCTCCCCGGCGGCATTTCCGGCGAGCGCTTTCGCTGGGGGGAACTATTGGGAGGCTTCTACGATCTGCTTGAGATTCTGCAAACCGGTCTTGAAAAAGGCCTGCATCGCGTTGACAGCGGCCTCGTCGTTCAGGTCGTCGGGCGGGAAGTTGCCGGTATCTCCTCGGTAGAGCCGGCTTTTCCATTCCGCCTTGGTACCCTGCCCCGCCGGCGTCAGCTTCAGCACAGCCGAATAAGAACTTGCCGGCAGCGCCTTGACGTTAGGTTGGCCGAGCCTGTAGTCGTACTCATAGGTTTTTTCGTCGTAGAAGTCGAGTTCTTCCACCAATTGCTCGCCGTTCGGAAAGATCAGCGTGCGTTTATCGCCGGGCTTGTTGCCGCCTTGGGCTTCGCTTTTCGCGATTGCCGGATTCCATTGAGCAACGGCGCCGAAATCCTTGATCTTCTCCTAGACTTTTTCGATGGGCCGGTCGATTTCCACCGTTTCGATCACTTTCTGGGGTGTGGGGCCGTGGGCCGACACGCCGGCGGAAAAGGCCAAACCGAGCGTCAACAAGGCAGGAACGATCATTTTCATGGAATACACAACTCCTCGGGGTTGATAAAAAAATAGTGGAGCGGGCCTTTCGACATAGCTCAAGACTGGCTTTAACCTGCGATATGCGCCGGACGTTTGAAATCGCGGCCTAAGTTCCGCTCCCACACATGGGCGCAATCCATCAGCGAAGCCTGAACGGCAAAACGCCATAAAGCACGATCAGCGCTACCAACGCGAAACCGCCGGGCAGCCAGCGAATGTCTGCGGCAACAGCCTCGAAGCGCGCCAGCTCCGACTTTTTCATGGCTGCGCTCAATTCCTCGGTTTTCTCCAGACGCCAGTAGAAAAGCCCGGTTTCGTCAGCCAATTGGCGAAGATAGTCTTCCCTCAATGCGGAAAGATGCTCGGTCCCGATCACCCGTTCGCTGCCGAACGGCGCGTTGCGCTCGTGATAGCCTTCGATCTCGGATGGCGACTTGGGCGGCAGTCCGAACGAGGATCGGTGAGGCACCTCGTCCTCCGAATAAAAACCGATGGCTTCGCCGCGCTCGTCGAATTTCGGGATAGGCACCGGAGTCAGCCCGCCCGCGCCGATAATCAATCCTTTGAGCTTGCCCTTGAAAGCGCCGAATTCGCGCTTGTAGCGGCGATTGATAGGCGGCGCTTCCTGGCCGTCGGTAACGAAGATCAGGTTCGAACCGTGGTTTTGGAATTGACTCAAGGCATCGTAGAGTCCGTCGGCGATACGGCTGTCGGCGCCCCAGGCCATGCGCCAATCGATGCGTTCGATGGCCGTGTCGACGGCGTCGAACCCGCTGCATACTTCGATGGGCTCGAACAACAGGAAGGATCTTCGTTCGGTGAAGAGCCCCAGCCCCAGCCGCGAACCGCAGGGCAATTCCCGCAAGGCCGAACGCAAGGCGGATTTGACCGACTCCAAACGGCTCGTCGGCCGGCCTTCGACTCGGTAATCGGCGACGCTCATGCTTCGGGTGATGTCGACGACGACGATGTGATCGAACACCGCCTGCGATAGCTCGAGCGTGGGACGAAACAGCGCTGCCGCCACGCTCAGCAGGGCTAGCGCGAGGCAGATGAAGCGCGGGTCGCGTGCACGGATCGACGGCTTCAAGGCAAGCCCCGCGGAAAACCCGGCACGGTGGTCCACAGCGCCCCTTCTTCTTCCTCCTCTTTGTCCACCTCGCCGTCGCGGCGAATCCTGTCCATTTCCGGCAGAAGACGCATGGCGACTTCCAGGTTGTACTTGCTGTCCCAGTGGCTTGGGTCCAGGCGCAGCGCTTTCTTGTAGGCGTCCTTGGCGAGTTCCACCAGCGGCAGCGCCCGGTTGATCTCGTTTTTTTCTACATGCGTCAATGCGCGCCGCAGATGCAGATTGCCGAGATCGAACAAGGCCGTTACGCGCAATCGGGTATCGCCCTGCTCGACCAGATAGCCGTAGGCATCCAGCGCTTCTTCATGGCGATCCTTGGCGGCGAGATAAACCGCCCGCGCCAGCCTGACTTCCAGCGGCGCACGGGTCAATTCTTCCGGGGAGATATCCGTGCCGCTCAGCAACGTCCGAACCTGCTCGTCAGCAAGCTCGAGTTGCTGAAGTTCCCGCCACTGAAAATCGCCTGCGATGAGCGAGACGGCGAGGAGCGACAACGCAAGTTTAAGGCTCAGGCTTTTTTCCATGATTCCGCTTCCGAGAGTTTCACGCCGATCAACAGCAGGAGCGCAAGACATGCCGCGCCGTAGCAAAACGGCGTCAGATCCAGGCGCGGAATGCGAGCCTTATAATGGATAGGCAAGCTTTCGATTCGATCGATATCGGCGATGGCCTGGCGCAGCGCAACGGGATTTTCCGCCTCGTAAGCCTTGTACGGGATGTCGAGGCTATTGAAGAACAAATGCAGATAACGCTCGGGCCGAACGCTCGCATTATCGTCGCGGGGATCTTCCGGGATCTCGAAAATGCCGGGGCTTCCGAGGGTGCGGAGAAAAATCCAGTACAGGCGGATTTGATGCTCCTTGAACAGCTTGCGCAGTTTCCGCTCGCTGTCCGGATCGACGACCGCCGCGCCGTCGGAGACCAGAAGCACGATGCGCGACCCGGTGAGCGCCTGGCCGGTGAAGTACGACAGCGCCAGCAGCAAGCCTTTGCCGATGTGGGTTTGCGCCAGGGCCGGCAGCCGCAGAGCATGCACTGCCGCCAGCACCGCCTCGCGGTTGTCGGTCAAGGGCAGCACGAACAAGGGGCCGGTGCTATAGGCTGCCACGCCGGTCCGGTCGTTCTTCCGTTCGCGGATGAACTCGCTAAGCAAGCGCTCCGCGGCGACCGATTTGGCTTCTTCGGCTCCCGATGGCGCGCGCCCCGCGAAACTGTGGTCCATGCTCTGGCTGCGGTCGAGGAGCAACACGATATGAGCGCCCTTCCCGACCCGCTCGACCGTATATTCATTCCGATGCAGACCGGCGAGTCCCAACACCAGACCGGCTATGGCCACGACGCCCATCAGCTTGATCAGCCAGGTCCAGATTCGCGATTGGGCATCGGCGGGCAGCAAGGCATTCCACGGCGCGTCGAAGCCGGTCACCGGCGAGCGGGCCAGGGGCAGCATTGCCAAGCCCAGGAACGGCAGCATCCAGGCATAATCGATTCCGAGATTCATCGAATGTTCCGCTCGATGTCGTAACAGTCCCGGCAAAGACGGAAGAGCCTGGATATGGGAAATCCCGTTTCCTTGGGCTGCTCGCTGAAAAAGAATTCGTAGGAACTCGCGAAAAAGGCCTCGGTTTCCTCGCGCAAAGGCTTGTATGCCGGATGGTCGTTGAAGAATGCCTCGAGATGCTCCGAAAACAGCGGTTGTCCGAATACGCCATTGAAGGCGTGGTGGATGGCGGCATAGGCCGAGGAATAGTCCGGCTCGCCCGGCGCCCGGCTCAATGTCCGGACGGTGCGGCAGGCCGCTCTGAAATGGCGGCCTCTCTGCTGCCAAGGAAGATAGCCGTAGAGATAAGCCAGGTACAACCCGGCGCCTCCGCCCAGAGCGGTCGCCGAAACCAGCCTCCAAAGCGGACCGGTTCGCCCCGGAAGTTCAGGCGACGCATCGGGGCGCATCGGTTCCAGTCCTTCCCCCCGAAGAATCGAAAGCTCGCGGATCGGCGCCATGGTGAAGCGCCAGGCCGGCACCTCCAGTTCGAACACGCCATCAGCCTGGGTGAAGGCGAGCTTGAAGGCCGGTATCGCCAGATTCTTTACTTCCAAAGGCGCGTAAAAACTTTGATAGGCTAGGGCGTGTCCTCAATTGAGCCAGATAACGGCTGCAGTGAGAAAAATGGCGGCCAGAAAGTTGCAATCGGTTTTGTCATAGCGGGTAGCGATGGCGCGGAATTGCTTGAGTTTGCAGAAAAAATTC